>CEUZ01289121.1_pt1 | contig 15169 bp, 18 predicted proteins | sample 361511 | NCBI WGS metagenome assembly CEUZ01 (sample SAMEA2622822, study PRJEB7988) | marine metagenome | biome: marine biome (ENVO:00000447); feature: surface water layer (ENVO:00002042); material: "saline water (ENVO:00002010), including plankton (ENVO:xxxxxxxx)" | depth 5 m
ATTAATATGATTTGAACTGGTAAATTGCTTTTTATAGCGATGGTTAAACCAAGAGCTATAACAGAAAATATTATGCCTATCTCAATTATTGTATACAAATAATCAGCAAAACTTATTACCATTTTTATATCAGATAATTTAACTGTGTTTGGATTTAAAATTTCTTTTAATTCAACTACAATTCCTATTATTCCACCAACTATCATAATTAATACAAATGCAGCGGGGACAGTCCATATAGCCCTCCCCCCTATTTGTGCGCTAACTATACCGACACTTACCATTGCTAAAAAATGATCAAGACCTAAAACTGGATGACTAAGTCCGTCATAAAATCCTATCATTCCTATAAATGTATGTGCTTCTACTTTTAAAGATATAGATAAAAAAAATGTGAGATAAAAAAATAGTTTCATTAATAACTATTAATTTTTGTATAATTTTCTAAAAATAAATTTAAAAATAAAATAGATGATGAATAATAAAACTAGTAAAATAATATGAGGCAAATAGGCACGAACGTCGAATTTTTGCCAATGCACAACATCCATATATGGACCAATGTAAAATAGAATTGGAGTCCAAGTTAATATTTGTTCCCAAAGGTTTGATCCAAAAAACTCGGCTTCACCTACGGCCAAAGAATAGTGACCTTGATTATTATCATTAAATACTTTTATCAAGTAAGTACCACCCATAAGAGGAAAACTAGTTTTAAATTCTTTATTTGATTCTTTCCCAATCTCTGGACCTTTCCAGTAATTATCTCTTGCATAAGGCTCATACCAAGCCTTCCAATCAAATGATTTGCCATTTGCCTCAAATATAACTTTATTGTCTTTGTCTAGCACCTCTAAAGAAAGCCAGTTATAATTATTATTTGTTTTAGGACTTAAAATTCCAGCGTAGAATAAAAATTCTTTATTTGATTCAATTTTAAAAAAATGGGGAGCTCCGCTTAATTTTCCATAGAATGCTTTAGATATTTCTGGATCATTAACAATAAAAGGATTTTCTTTAGAAGGGGTATTATAAATTAACTTAGGTTGATGAGCATTTATATAGGTAGAGCAGAATAATAAAAAAATTATTGTTAAGGTAAAATAAATTTTCATTAATTATATCAAATGACCGAGTTTGTTTGCCTTTGTTTCTAAATAATTTTTATTATATTTGGTAGCTTTTGTTTTTATTGGAATTCTTTTATTAACTTTAAGTCCATTATCTTCTAATGCTTTAATTTTATTAGGATTGTTAGTCATTAAGTCTATTGAAGAAATTTTTAAATATTGAGCCATAGCACTTACTATTTTATAATCTCTAGGATCATCCTTAAAACCAAGTTTATGGTTAGCTTCGACAGTATCATATCCCTGATCTTGTAATTTATAAGCTCGAATTTTATTTAATAATCCTATACTTCTTCCTTCTTGTTGAAGATAAAACACAATTCCCACACCTCTTGATTTAATTTTTTTTAATGACTCTGTGAGTTGAAAGCGACAATCACACCGTAAACTAAATAAAGATTCTCCCGTAAGACATTGAGAATGTATTCTGGCAAGTATAGATTTTTTATGATCTAAATTTCCCAAAATTATAGCCAAATGCTCTTTATTAGTTGGATTTTCTTTAAAGGCATAGAGAGTGAAATTAGCTATTTCAGTTGGGAGATCACAACTTTCTACAAATTCTATTAATCCTTGGTGCAAAATTTTTTCCTTTTGTTAATTTTTCTAAATATTACAAATATCTATATATTTGTTTTTAATTGTAAATTATTTTTTTAAATTTTTTTACTAGGAACTCCCTTAATATATACTTGTAAAACCGATCTATCATCGCCCATAGTTTGTAGTACAAAAAGTTCTTCAGATAAATTTACAACTCTTTCCATTCTTGTTTTCATTGCTGATGTTGCTTTTGAGCTCAAAATGATTAAATCAGCATCAGTCCCAACTTCTAAACTTCCTATCTTTTTTTCTAAAGACAGCGCTTTTGCATTTCCCAAAGTTGATTGATAAAATGAATTTAAGGGGGTAAATCTCTGATTTTGTAATTGTAAAACTTTATAAGCTTCATCCATAGTTTTTAACATAGAAAAACTTGTACCTCCTCCAATATCAGTAGCTAAGGCTGTTCTTAAGGAATTTTTATTTGTTAAATTTTGCAATTTATATAAACCACTACCAAGAAAAAGATTTGATGTAGGGCAGAAAATAGCTATTGATCTTGATTGGCTTATTAATTCAATTTCTCTTTCAGATAAATGAATACAATGACCAAACAAACTTTTAGAACCAAGCAAATTATATTTATCATATATATCTGTGTAATCTTTACAGTTGGGAAAAAGTTTTTTTACTAATTTAATCTCTTCCATATTTTCTGATAGATGTGTTTGTAAATAACACTCAGGATGTTCTTTTAATAAAGTTTTAGTTATTTCCAATTGTTCATTTGACGATGTAATAGCAAATCTAGGAGAAATTGCATAAAGCTGTCTTCCTCTACCATGCCATTTATTAATAAGGGATTTGCTTTCATCATAACCTTTTTGAGCCGTATCAAGTAATCCAACTGGAGCATTTCGATCCATCATAATTTTTCCTCCAATCATCAACATATTACGTCTGCTGCTTTCTTCAAAAAAACTTTCTACAGACTCAGGATGAATAGTGCAAAAGCTTGCAGCTGTAGTAGTTCCATTATTAATAAGTTGATCAAAAAAACTTTTTGCAATTTTTTTTGCGTAATCTATATCTTTAAATCTTTGTTCTTCTAGAAAAGTGTATTTTTCTAACCATTCAATAAGGTTTGAAGCATATGAAGCAATTACCTGTATTTGTGAAAAGTGCAAATGTGGATCAATAAATCCTGGCAATATCAAATTAGGACGATGATCAATTGTTAGATCATCTTTTGTAATTTTTTTTTTCAATTCTGTAAAATTACCGATATCTTCAATCAATCCATTATTTATAATCAAAGCTCCGTCTTCATCATAATAATAAGATTCACCATCATTTAGAGATGTTGGAGCTCTATTAAAGCTTAATATCCTGCCTCTAATAATAAATTTATTCATAAATTTTTTATTATATCACAAATAACCTAATTTTTTCATTGGTTGGTATAATTCTTTCTCTATTTGTTTTATTTGGCTATTTGTTAGAATTTTTTTCCATTGTCCACTTTTGCCTTCTCTAAAAAATTTGGAATGAGTCGAAGCTTCTTTAAACCCTTTTTGTTTTTCCATTTTTTTTAATCTGGCAAAATCTGTAGATTTTAAAATATTATTTAACAATTTTTCGTCATCTTTGATGTTTATTTCAGAAAAGTGATTTAAAAATTTTATTATATCACTAATTGTTTTTCTATAATTTTCTAAAACATCTTCATATTTTATAATCATGTGAGAAACATTCTTGAAATCAAGCCAAGAGTCAAAATGGTTTTTCCAAGTACATACCGGTTCATTTACTTTCAGGGCACTTGTAGTATATTGATTGTTAAAAAGCATTATTTCTATAGCTTGATCAATGCTCACACCTAGGTGTTTTGAAAAAGAAATAGCTACATCTCTAGGATCTCTAAAAATATATATATAGCCCAAACACACTTCTTCATTGGTAAAAAATTTTCCATTTATTACCCCTCTCACGCTATGAGTTTTAAAGAAGCGTATTCTTTTGGATTTTTCATTTATTCTTTTTTGAGCGTTTATCCAATTATTGGTTACATATTTAAAATCTAAATTTCCATTTGATTGATAATTTAAATTTTTAAAATGAGAAAAATAAACATATTGAGAAAATAATTTAATTTTTTCTAAATCTTTTATTTCAAACAAACCCTTATTATTATTTAAAAGTGAACTAATAATAATTCTTACCCAAGTATTGCCTGACTTTGGATAGGAGGCAACAAATATAATTTTTTTATCTTTTGTCACTTCTGTTAAAATTATAATAATCGTAATTATAGTTTAGTTGGATTTTCAAGATTTTTGTAAACTATTTTTGGATCAAAAACCTTTTTTTTCTCAGTAAATTTTAAAAGAATTTTATTTTTATTACTTATTGATTTTCCAAAGGGAACAGATCTATAGAAACACGATCGATATCCAACGTGACAGCTTGAACCGCCTTTGACATTGACTCTTAACCACAAACAATCTTGATCATCATCTATTCTTATTTCTTTAATTTTTTGAATCAAACCGCTTATTTTTCCTTTATGCCATAATTTTTTTCTACTTCTTGAATAATAAACTGCCTCGCCTAATTCAATAGTTTTTTTAAAAGCTTCTTTATTCATATATCCCTGCATAAGCACTTCTCCAGTTTTATAATCAGTTGTAATTACTGGCATTAACCCATGTTTATCAAATTTTGGAGTCAAATCATTAGATTCTTCTACTTGCTCAATGCTTTTTCTTTTTTTAAAAAAAATATTTGTCATTATTAATTTGTATTTGGTGAAACTGATTCTTCAATTAACTTTTTTATTATTTCTTCAAATTTAAATGATTCAGTTTTTTCACTTCCTAGTTTTCTAATTGATACTGTATTATTTTCTGCTTCTTTTTTTCCAATAATCATAATAATCGGTATTTTTTTTGTGCTATGTTCACGTATTTTATATCCAATTTTTTCATTACGAAGATCTTTTTCAACACGCAAGCCTTTATTTTTTAATTCATTATATAATTTTGTTGCATAATTATCTAATTCAGAAGTTATTGTCGCAACAACTATTTGAGTTGGTGAAAACCAAAAAGGTAGATGGCCAGCATAATGTTCGATTAATATTCCTGCAAATCTTTCTAATGAACCAAAAAGAGCTCTATGCAACATCACAGGTGTTTTCTTTTGTCCATCTTCGCCTATGTAATTGGCTCCCAGTCTTTCAGGAAGATTTAAATCTACTTGTAAAGTTCCGCACTGCCAATCTCTTCCAATTGCATCACGAAGAACAAATTCAAGCTTTGGACCATAAAAAGCACCCTCTCCAGGGTTAAGACTATATTCAAGTCCCGTTGCTTCCATAGCATCTATTAGAGCTTTTTCAGATTTTTCCCATATTTCATCAGTTCCAACTCTTTTTTTTGGACGATCTGAATATTTAATTTTAACATTTTCAAAACCAAAATCTTTATAAATACTTAAAATTAAGTCACACACTATCTTACTTTCACTTGTAATCTGGTCTTCAGTACAAAAAATATGAGCGTCGTCTTGGGTAAATGCTCGAACTCTCATTAAACCATGAAGAGCTCCAGAGGGCTCATATCGATGTACTTTACCAAACTCTGCCATTCTTAAAGGTAAATCTTTATAACTTTTAAGACCCTGTTTATATATTTCTACTGCGCCAGGACAATTCATAGGTTTAATAGCAAAGATACGCTCTTCTTTTGCTTCTGTGGTAAACATATTTTCACCAAATTTTTCCCAATGCCCCGATTTTTCCCAAAGAGATCTATCAAGAAGATCAGGTGTATTAGTTTCTATATAACCAGCGTTTTCCTGACGTTTACGCATATAATTAATAAGTGATTGAAAAAGATACCATCCTTTTGAATGCCAAAAAACAGCTCCAGGAGATTCTTCTTGAAAGTGAAATAAATCCATTTCTTTGCCAAGTTTGCGATGATCACGTTTTTCTGCCTCTTCTAATTGAATTAAATAATTTTTAAGATCTTTTTTGCTTTTCCATGCTGTTCCGTAAATACGTGTAAGCATTGCTTTTTTAGAGTCACCTCTCCAATAAGCACCAGCGACTTTTGTTAGTTTGAAACCTTCCCCAATATTTTTTGTAGATTGACTATGGGGACCTCTGCAAAGATCCAGCCACTCCCCTTGCTTATATATTGTAATTTTCTCTGATTCAGGAATATCTTTAATTAATTCAACTTTGTAATTCTCTCCTTTATTTGAAAAAAACTCAATTGCTTTATCTCTAGACCATTCCTCACATTCAAATTTTTCTCCTTTGATAATTATTTCATGCATCTTCTTTTCAATGATACTTAAATCATCTGTAGTAAAAGGCTTTTCTTTTGCAAAGTCATAATAGAAACCGTTCTCAATTGTTGGACCAATCGTTACCTGCGTTCCAGGATATAAAATTTGTACAGCTTCAGCAAGAACATGAGCACAATCATGTCTAATAATATCAAGCTCCTTGATTTCATTAATACTTTTGTTTTCACTGCTCATGTTTTTATTCAATGCTCCGCCAAATTGTTCCTTTTTTTGTATCTTCAATTTCTATGCCCTTGTTTTTTAATTGCTCACGAATAGCATCTGCTAAAGCAAAATTCTTGTTGCGTCTAGCCTCATTGCGATTATTAATCAAGCTCTCTATAGTTTTATTATCCAAGTCATCTGAATACCCATAACCTAGCCATTTTTCAGGATTGTTTTGAAGTATCCCAATCAGCTTACCTGTTGCTAAAATTTGTCCTTTAATTTTTTTCTTTTCATTCGAATTAGATTTAGGAATTTTGTTAATAAGCAAGTTTAGCTCGGCTATTGCTTTAGGTGTATTTAAATCGTCGCATAAAATTTCAAAAATGTTAGTTGGAATTTCACATTCTTCACTTTTTACTTCTATTTCGTTTAAATCTTTAAGTACACGATACATACGATTAAGCATTTTGTAATTTTGATCAATAGCTTTTTTTGTCCAATTAAGAGGCTGTCTATAATGTGCAGAGAGTAATGTTAATCGAAGAACCTCCCCAGGATAATTTTTAATTAAATCATGAACAAGCCTAATATTACCTAAAGATTTTGACATCTTTTCACCATCAACAATAACAAATCCATTGTGAAACCAATATTTTGCAAAATATCTAGGATCACTCTTTTTATGTGCCCCGCACGATTGAGCAATTTCATTTTCATGATGTGGAAATGTTAAATCCATTCCACCACTGTGTATATCAAAAGGTAATCCAAGTGTTTTTTCAGACATAGCCGAACACTCTAAATGCCACCCAGGTCTTCCAAAACCCCAAGGAGAATCCCAGCCAGGAGTTGGCTTTATGCTAGGCTTCCATAATACAAAGTCTGTTGAATCTTTTTTGAAAGGAGCGACTTCTACTCTACTTCCAGCAATTTGTTCATCTCTATTTCTTTTTGATAAACAACCATATTTTTTAAAAGAGGGAACATGAAATAATACATGCCCTTCTTTTTCGTAAGCGTGCCCCAGATCAATTAACTTTTTTGTAAGTTCAATCATTTCATTAATATGCTCAGTTGCACGTGGCTGTATATCTGGTAAATTAACACCTAATATCGACATGTCTTCATTGTAAATTTTTTGAAATTTTTTAGTCAATGTTTTAAAATCTGTATTTTCTTTTTTTGCAGCGTCAATTATCTTGTCATCTATATCTGTAATATTTGATACATATGTTACTTTTAAAAAAAGATTTCTTAAAATATTTACTAGCAGATCATTAACAACTGCCATTCGAGCATTACCTATATGTGCATAATTATAAACTGTTGGTCCACAAGCATAGATTCTAATGTGGGATTTATTAATAGGTATAAATTCTTCTTTTTTATTAGTTAAAGTATTTTGAATTTTTAAATTTATCATAAAAATATCTCATTACTTTACATTATGAAGAAAGTAGTTTTGAACTGAAATTTTTCAGATGAAGTGAAAAAAGCCTCAAATTAAGAGGCTTTTTTATATTTTGATATGAAATTACGCCGAGTCTTTTATTGCGACATGCCAAATAATTAAACCAAATAATATTTTATTTACGAAGTCTGCTAAATTATAGATTATATTTAAAGCGTTTATATCTACAGTTCCTAGGCCTATCATTGGAGTTAAAAAACCGAAAATATATCCCAAAGGATATATTGCCCAACCCACAAGAACTATAATTCTTAAAGCATTAAAGGCACTTTTTATAGATTCGTTATTGCTAGCTGCTAGGCTAGAGTCTCCTCTAAAAATTTCAAAAATAATTATTATCCAACCTGCCATTCCTATAACAAAACCTAATGCAGGGTTAATCCATCCAGCTTCTCCTGCAAATCCACCAAAGAGCATTATTAATGTTCCAATTAATAATCTCCAAAAAACTTTAGAAGAGACGGCTATTTTTGCTGCAATAAGAATTAAATAAAATTCAATCATTTGTAATGGTACAGTCAATAACCAATCAATATATCTATATATTATTGGAGACTCTCCAGTATATAACCAGTAATTACGCATGTAATAATAATGAATAGCTGCTATGAGTGTAACTAATCCTGTAACAGCTAACGAAGTTCTCCACGCAGCTTTAACTTGCATTCCTTCATAAAAAAAGAATACAGTTGATGCAACCATGGCTACAGAAACTAGCCAAAAAGAGACCCCCACATAATCGGAAGTTTGTAAAAAAAGATCCATTTGTATCTCCTTGTAAAAAAATGGGTTACTTATAAATAGTGCTGTAAAATTATTTTTCTTTGACTAACTGTCGCAGCTCAAAGATTTAAAAGAAAGGATTATAGGCCCATTGAAGCAGTGCTTGTCTTTGTTTTTTTCTGCAAGAAAAACGTTTTTTTGGGCAATTTTTTTTTATACTTCCGATATGCCTTGGACCAAAAGCCTTCCATCTATTTATTTGAATTTTATCAATTTCAGGAATTCTTCTTCCCACATAATATCTACAATACCATTGAAACCAGCCACGTGGATCTTCATTCATGATCCAACCTTTTTTTTTCCAATCTTTTAAACTTAACCCAGCACGAACTTGAAAATAATTTAATTTCACATCAAATTTTTTACTTATTTTAGCTTTTGCAAACCAAGTAGTCGGGTACTCATTAACAGTATCACCTAAATAAGATCCTCCAAAAACCCCATATTCAAGCATTTTTTTAGGAGTTAAATCAGGTTTAAATTCATCATAAAATATATTATTTTTTTTCATAAGATGAAATTATTTTTACAATCAATATTTTAACTTTATTACAATTGGTTTACCATGTTCTAAAATGATAGCAGCTTTTTTAAATTTAGGCGGGCCTTTAGGAATATAATTATTACTAAATGCAAAACCTTCTTTAGGTCGCCAAAATAAACCAGTTTTTAATTCTCCATTACCATCTTCATCATGGTAAACAACTATAGCAAACTTACCTTCATGTATTTTTGAGAGGGGTATAATAGTCTCATCTTTAGTTGGTTTTTTACGTATTACTTCCACAGCAAGACTTTCTTTTAAAAAGGTTTCTTTGTCCTTATAAATCTTAACATCAATTTTGCCCTCTTCGTGCTCAACACCTTTAATAATAATAGTGCCATGTCCATAAACTTTAAATGAACAGATTAGAAAAAATACAATAGGTAAAAAAATTTTCATTTAATTTAAACTATATCTAAAGTAAGTTCATATTAAATTCCATTGGGAAATAATATATATTAAATTATTAATATAATTGTTAAAGGAATAGACAAACTAATGAAAAAAAAACCTTCAAAAAGTGATGATTATTTATTAGATCTGTTTGAATCAAAAAAACCACTAATTATATATAAAGCAAAAAATGGATTTGATGTTTTTACAGATTTTTCAGAAAAAATTAAACTGAATAACACAAACATTGATTATTTTTTTAAAAAATTAGAGAATAACAAAAATAATAAAAATACTTTTTCTGAATGCTATATTGGTTTTTTTGGATATGAAATATTATGCAATTTAATTGGAATCAAAATTCCAAAACAAAAAACAAACAATTTTTTAAAAGGTATTTTTTATAAACCAAAAAAATTAATAAAAATAAGAAAAAGTGTGCAAATTAAAAGGATAGTAAAATATTATAAAGTTTTTGATGATACTAGCAATAATTTGCAACTAGGTAAAAATAACACAAAATTTAAAGTTAATTTATCTTTAATGCAGTATACAAATATTTTTAATAAGTTTTCCAGAAAAATAAGAAAAGGCGAAACATATCAGATAAAAATTTGTCAAAAATATAAAAAAAAATTAAATATAAATTCTGTAAAGTTTTTTTGGAATTTAATGCAGGTTAATTCTGCACCAGAATCTTTTCTTATAAGAGATAGGAATTATTCCATTATTAGTTGTTCACCTGAAACATTAATTGAAAGAAAAAAAAATATCATTAAAACTAAGCCCATAGCAGGCACTATGAGAAAAAACAAATCTTCAAATTTTAATCAAGCAAGAAAATATTTTAATAATAATCAAAAAGAAACAAAAGAACATAATATGATTGTAGATATGGAACGTAATGATCTTTCTAAAATTTGTATTCCAGGTTCAGTTAAAATTTCAAAATTAAAATACATTGAGGAATATAAAGATTTATTTCATTGTGTTTCTGAAATATCAGGTAAGCTTGATCCAAAAAAGTCTATTAAAGATATTATACAATCAATGATGCCTGGTGGATCGGTCATTGGTTGTCCAAAAATTAACACTTTGAATTTATTAAATCAGCAAGAAAAAGAGAATAGAAACGTTTATACTGGCAGCTTTGGTTATATAAAGTCCAATCTTGATATGCGTTTTAATATAATTATCCGCTCAATATTAAATTATAAAGGAATAAATGAAATTTCTGCAGCAAGTGGAGTAATTATTGGCAGTAATGCAAAAAAAGAATATCAAGAAAATTTTATTAAAGCAAAATCATTATTGGACCTTTATTCTAAATGATATACGTTATAGACCATCAAGATTCTTTTACATTTAATCTTGTACATTTACTTAGTTCTTTTGATGAGGTTAGTGTTACAAATTATTTTGAAATAAATTATAAGCAATTAAAAAAATCAAATTTAGTAGTTTTTTCTCCAGGACCTGGAAAACCTAAAGATTATCCACAATCATCTTCAATCTATAATGAACTAAAAGGAAAAAAGAAAATACTCGGTATATGTCTCGGTTTTCAACAAATATTATTTAATGAAAAAGGTAAAATAACTCAACAAAGAAAAATTTTTCATGGATATCAATCCAAAATTAAAATTCTTAATAATAGTGAATTATTTGATAAAAATACCTATCTCAATGTAGGCAGATATCATTCACTAAAATTAAAAGAACCTTTTGAGTCAAAAAATATTAATATTACAATGAGATGTGAAAAAACCAAAATTGCTATGGCATTTGAAGATACGACAAATCAAATTTATGGTTTTCAATTTCATCCAGAATCTTTTTTAACAAATAATGGAAAATATCTTATTCAAAAAATCATATCAGCATAATAATTTTAAAAAAATTAAGTATGATGATCTTTGGAATAAAAATGGTATATTCACAACAATTCATGTTATTGGAAAGCCAAGAAAATTTCTTCTTTTAGAAGAACATTTAAAGAAATTTAATCAATCTTTAAAATTATATTTTTTTGATTATAAGTTTGATAATATTTTTTTTAAAATTGTTATTAATAGTTTTTTTAAAAACAATATTTATTATGATCATTTATTTCGAATTGCAATAAATAAAAATAAAATTTCTTTTTCATTAAGAAAAAGAGAAAAAATGAAAAATAATTTTATAGGAATCTTGATTACATATCAAAGATCACAATATCAATTGAAACATTTAAAATATGTTAAAATTTTAAAATATTTAAATAAAATAAATTCTAACTTTGAAGAAGTCATTTTGACTAAAAAAAATTATATTTACGAAGGAGCCACAACAAATATTTTATTTGTAAAAAAAAATACAATTTATATTCCTAAAAATGGGTATTATTTTGGAGTAACATTAAATTTTTTATTAAAACATTCAAAAAGAAAAATTATTAAAAAAAATATAGAAAAGAATAAATTACATCAATATGAAGAAATATTATTAGTTGGTTCTGGAAAAGGAGTAGTTTTTGTGGAAAAAATTCCTCAAATTAATTGGCGAATGAGAAAAAATGCCGTTTTTATCGAGTTTCATCGAAAATATAAATCATATATAAATAACGAAATTGCTACTTAATAATTCAAAATTTAGAATAAAATACCCTCTTATTATGGGTATTTGTAATCTCACAAATGACTCATTTAGTGACGGAGGTTTACATAATAAAACAGGCGATGCACTAAAACATATTAAAAATATGCTAAAAGGAGGTGCTAATATTATTGATATAGGTGCAGAAAGTACCAGACCTGGTAGTAATCCTATTTCATATCAAAAAGAAATTAGTAAACTTAAACCTATTTTAAGAAATCTTCCTAAAAATAAATTTATTATTTCTATTGATACTAATAAAATTGAAACTCAAGAATATGCTTTGAAAAATGGAGCTCATATCATAAATGATATTTTTGGAGGAAGTGAAGATTTATTTTATTTAATAAAAAAATATAATAGTGGCTTAATAATAATGCACACACCTGCGCCTCCAAAAATTATGCAAAAAAAAATTAATCATTATAATGACATTATAAAAGATATTCAAAAATTTTTTAGAAGGAAAATTAAAAAAATAAATAAATATAGAATCTCTCATAAAAAAATTTGGCTTGATCCAGGGATTGGTTTTGGTAAAAATTTAAAACAAAATTTATTAATTATGAAAGAAATTAAAAAATTTAGATTAGATAATTGTGGATTATTATTGGGATCATCAAGAAAAAGTTGGATTCAAAAAATTGATAATTCAAAAGTTGAAAATAGATTGGGAGGTTCCATAGCTTCGGCAATATATTCGGTTTCTCAAAATGTAGATATTTTAAGAGTTCATGATGTTTTTGAAACTCAGCAAGCAATTAATATTTATGATAGAATTAAATGTTCACAATAAATATAAATAAATTAAAAGTTTTTACTAAAATTGGTGTTTTAAAAAAAGAGCGTAAAAAAAAACAACCTCTACTAATTTCCATAAAATTTACATATAAAGTAGTTAAAAAACAAAATCTGGATAATATCAATAATTTAGTCAGTTATTCAGAAATAATAGATTTTTTAAAAAAGCATATTGAGTTTTCAGAATATAGAACTATTGAAAAACTTATTGTTGAATTGTTGAAAAAAATAAAGGATAAATTCAAAATAAAAAATATCTCAATTGAAATTGAAAAACCTAAAATTTCTAAAAGTTATAAGGCGCAGTCAATAAGTGTATCTAAATAAGGTTTATATAGCTCTAGGTACCAATGTGGGAAATTGGAAAAATAATTTCAACCAAGCAATTAAATTAATTTCAAAAAAAAGTGTAATTAAAAAATTTTCTTCAATTTACCAGTCATTTCCATTCGGTTTTGTTAATCAAAATTATTATTATAATTCTGCTATTGAAGTAGAAACTAATTTATCTCCCTTTAGTTTATTAATGGAAATGCAAATTATTGAAAAAAGACTGCAAAAAAATAAAAAAATTATTAATGGTCCTCGCAAAATAGATATAGACATTATTTTTTTTAATCAAATATCACTATTCTCTAGTAAACTAAAAATTCCTCATAATTCTGCTCATTTAAGAGATTTTGTATTATTGCCCATCATTGAACTGAATCCATATTATATACATCCAATTAAGAAAGAAACTATAAGTTCAATTTATAAAAAATTAGAAACAAAATACGTATTTAAAATTAAGCGGCGTCAGAAAGAATCTTTAATAATTTATTAAGTTTATTTTTACAAAGATTATTATTTACATCTTTTAATCCACGAGAAACATCTAAGCCATTAGGTTGGGTATTTTTAATAATTGCTCTAGCATTTTCCGGGTTTATTCCTCCACCTATATATATAGTTTTATTTAATTTTTTTAATTGTAATATCTGATTTTTACAATCATTGACTGAGAATGTTTTTATATTATCTATAGAATAGACATTTAAATCATAATAAAAAACATTCACCAATGTTTTTATCGACTCAAAATATTTAATATTAAAACTTTCTGGATTAATAGAAATACCAATCCTTAATCTTTTAAAAATTCTTTTTAAAGTTTGAAGCTCAGATTTATCAAAAAAATATGAACAAGCAATTGTTTTAGGTTTAGTATAATTAATTTGATTAATCAATTCTATAGTACTTTGATATCGAGATAATAAAACAGCTTCAATTTTATACTCGTTACACTCTTCTATTAATTCTTTTAACTTTTCATCATCACACGTGTTTGGTCCGTTAAGATTATTACTTGCAAAGCCTAAAGTTTGAATTTTTTTTTGTGCGGCTAATTTAATTGATGTTGAAGATGTAATACCACAAACTTTTAAAGCGATTGAAGAATTATTGATCATCTTATTGAATATCAGATTCTTTTATAAACTCATTCATTGCTAATTGTTCATATTCTTCAATTTTTTTAATAACTTCGTTTTTTGATATTGTAACTGATTTTGATTCAAAATCTTTCAATAATTTATCAATTATATCATCATCACCTGGTTTTTCTAAATCAGATATCCTAACTTCTTTTACATATTCCTCTACATTTTCTGGTTTAATAATTTCTGCAGCCCATAAACCAATCAATTTATTTCTTTTTGCCCGTATCTTAAATTGCGCCTCTTCATCCTTTAAATATTTTGCTTCAAAGCCTTTCTTTCTTTCGTCAAAAGTGTTCATCTATACTCCAAATTTAATTTTATTGATTTTCAATCCAATCTTTTAATTTATTAATACCATTTACTATTTTTGGACAGTTTTTTTTTAAAAAATCATCATTTGATATGAATTTTTTAGAAATATTTTTTAATGCTTCTTGGCCATCAAAATCCACGAAAGCAATTCGAGTAATAAGTTGATTTTCTTGCAAACCAAAATCAGAACCAGGCAGCATAGCTAAACCAATATCTTTTAAAATTTTTTTACATAAAGATGAGCTATTTGAAATTTCATTAGATAATGCAATTACTTCAGAAAAATCACAAAGCATATAAAATCCCCCCTCCGGTTTTTGACAAGCTAATCCAGCATTAGTCAGTTCATTATATATATAAGTTGCAATAATATTCAGTATTTTACGGGAGTCTTTTAAAAAATTGTCAAAATTATTATTGTAGGCTTTAATTGCAGCATACTGAATTGGTGCACTAACTGATGAAAAAGTTTCACTTGCCACTGAACGAATTGTTTTTTTAATTAAATTTAACTCTTGAGGGAAAATAAAAGTTCCTAATCGCCAACCTCCGG
>CEUZ01036210.1_pt1 | contig 15158 bp, 12 predicted proteins | sample 361511 | NCBI WGS metagenome assembly CEUZ01 (sample SAMEA2622822, study PRJEB7988) | marine metagenome | biome: marine biome (ENVO:00000447); feature: surface water layer (ENVO:00002042); material: "saline water (ENVO:00002010), including plankton (ENVO:xxxxxxxx)" | depth 5 m
GAACAATTCCGGATGAAATAATTTCTTTATATCCAGATTCATTGACTTTTTGGTCAAGCAACTCAAACATTTCTCGCGTGCGAGCTTCAATAATCTCACCTAAAATTTGTCTAGACAATATTCTGGCATCTCTTCCGCCGACGCTGGGAACCTCTATATTCTCGCTTTCCTCTATGAGGTTTTTATAAGCACAACCAAATGCATGCTTTATTTTTTCTGCTTCAAGATTAGGGGTGCGAAGTCCTATTGCAATATCGTTTGTTATTTGAGCACCTGCGATGGTTAAAACAGCTGTGTGCTTTATGGATCCTTGATAGAAAATAGCAAGGTCCGAAGTTCCTCCTCCAATATCAATCATGGCCACGCCTAGCTCTTTTTCATCTTGCGATAAAATAGACTCACTGGACGCCAATTGTTCCAGAACTATATTTGATACGGTTAATCCTGCTTTATTGACGCATTTGACGATGTTCATGGCAGAGGTAACGGCAGCTGTAACAATATGAACTTTTGCTTCGAGGCGCACACCGGCCATACCAAGCGGTGTTTTAATTCCATCTTGATCATCAACAATATATTCTTGAGGAAGAACGTGAATGACTTCTCGATCAAGAGGTATGGCAATGGCTTTTGCTGCTTCAATTACTCTGTCTATATCTTTTTGGGTAATTTCTTTGCCTTTTGCTGCAATAATTCCATGACTGTTTAGACTGTTAATATGTCCACCTGCAATTCCTACACATACCGAATCTATTTCGCAACCTGCCATGAGCTCGGCTTCTTCAACTGCATTTTTGATGGATTCAACAGTGCTATCAATATTGACCACGACTCCTCTTCGAAGGCCTCTTGATGGATACTGGCCAAGACCAATAATATCTATTTTTTCATCATCAATTATTTCTCCTATGATGCAACAGATTTTGGTGGTTCCTATATCTAACCCTACGATGTAATTACTTTTTTTGGACATACGTCCTATCCCCTTCTAGTTAGTTTGAATCTTTTTCGAAACCAATGTTTAAGCTAATTTAAATTCTTTCTTTAATAATGACTTGATCTTTAAATGATAAATCTATCATTTGGACTCTAAGGTTTTTTTCTTCTAGCGAGTCAAGGATAATCATAAAGTTTTTAAATCCCTCATTGAGATCGTTCATGGACATTTGTATTTGAAGGTCACCATTTTTTGTGACAAATAGAACCCTAGAGTGACCTTTAATTTTGGCTCCATCTAAAGGATTATTTTTAAAAAATGGGAGTTTATTAAAATAACGCATGGTTTTCAGACTGTGCAAAGCTTCATCATTTGATAAATATTTTTCTTTATTCTTTTCCATAATAATAAGAGGTAAGTGCCTGTACTCTGGTCTCTCAGGAGATAGAGTGACACCAAAGTTATCTATTAAATAATTTTGATCTTTCTTTACTCTTGCATAGGGGACCCTTTCGGTAATCTCAATATCCAAGCCTTTTGGAAACTTCCTTTGAATAGAGGACGATTTAATCCAGGGATGTTCTATAAGTTGCTGGTTTAATTCACTTAGGTTAATGGCAAATAAATTTTGTCCTTTTAGCGAACCCAGCCACTCCAAAACTTCTGCGTTACTCAATACCTGGTTTCCTTGAAAAGAAATATGTTGTATTTTAAATCTCGGACTAGAAAGTAAAAAATTATATCCGGCAAATAGAAGGTAGGCGACCACTCCTGCTAAAAACAGTTTAGAAGCAAATTCCACAAAAGTGCGAGTCCAAATAGCCAGTTTTGGTGGATCATAGAGTCTTTTCCTTAAACTGCTGCCACGTTTTTCTTTTTTATTTCTTTCAGAACGAAATTTGTTCCATCTTGTCGTAGATCCTTTTTGTCTTGCTAAGGCAAAACTCATGATGGTTCTCCATGGTCCAGTCGTGCTTTTTTTAAAATTTCCATTACAAGCTGATCAAACTCTACCCCCATTTCAAGCGCGGCCATAGGCAAAAGACTTGTAGGAGTCATTCCGGGAATGGTATTCATTTCTAATACAAATGGGGTTCCATCTTCATGAAGGATGATATCTACTCTAGGTAATCCACGTCCGTGCAATACTCTAACGACCTTTTTAGATACTTTATTGCAAATTTCAATCTCCTTCGTAGTCAATTTTGCAGGACAAATATATTCGGTTTTCCCAGAGGTGTATTTTGCTTCATAATCATAAAATTCAGATTTGGGGTTGATTTGGACAATTGGCATAGGTCTATCACCATTCATGCCTATTGCTAAAAGCCTGCCTTTAATAAACTTCTCTATGATAATTGCTTTAGAATATTTAAACGCATTTTCCAATGCAGGTTTCCATTGGGTTTCTTCGTTGACAATGCTTACTCCAAAGCTAGATCCTTGATTGGTAGGTTTGACCACAACTGGCAATTCCAAGGTTCGTTGAATTGTTTCTTTTTGGTTTCTATAAAAAACTTCGTAATCAGCTGTTGGTATGTCATGAGATTTTAAAATTTCTTTAGTTTTTAATTTGTCAAAAGCTAAAGCACTACCAAGCACCCCTGATCCGGTATAAGGTATTTTTAAATATTCCAACAACCCTTGAATGCAGCCGTCTTCTCCATATGTTCCGTGCAATGCATTAAAAACCAAATCAATATTCCGGAGCCTATCGGCTATATTTTGATCCACATGAATGGGAGAAATATTTAGTCTCATTCTGACCAGGGCCTCGCAAACCGAGTTTCCAGTTGAGATGGATATTTCTCGCTCTGTTGATAAACCACCCATTAAGACACCTATTTGTTTTTCTTCAAGATTTTCCAAAAAAGTTTCAACTTTTAAATAATAGGTCCGCTCCGGCTCTTGGCCAAAAGAGCCGGAAGCAAAGGAAGGAGGGGTTACCTTTGCGCGGACCTTTAATGTTAATTCCTCCGAATTTAATCTCCGACAATCACAATTTCCGTTTGCAAGTCGACACCAGTTTTTTCTTTCACTTCCTTTTGGATATGTTTAATCAATTTAGTGACATCTTTGGCTGTTGCCCCGCCTTTGTTTACTATGAAATTTGCGTGTCTAATAGAAACGCCTGCATTCCCAATAGAAAAACCTTTGAGTCCTATCGATTCAATAATTTTTCCGGCAGCATCTCCTTTTGGGTTTTTAAAAATTGATCCTGAATTCGGGATAGTTAGAGGTTGTGTTTGTGATCTTCTTGAAAGATGACGATCCATAGTTCCCAATATTGTTGGTCGATCTCCTTCCTCTAGTTCTATTTCTGATTCAATAATGATTCCCGATGTGTTTGGGAAAACCGTTTTTCTGTATTCAAAGGAGAGGTTTTCACGTTTCAAAACTTCTATCTTTCCATCCCAGTTGATTAAAGTTATGCTACGCACAACTGAGCCTATCTCTGTTCCTTCGGCACCGGCATTCATGGTGATTGCACCACCTAAAGAACCAGGTATACCCACTAAATGTTCGATTCCTGTTAAAGAATAGCGGGCGGCATGTTTCGCAAGATAAGACATTTTTGTTCCCGCGCCAGCTTTAATCACAGCCCGTCTAGCGCCTTGTACCTTATTAAAAAACAAAGGCCGCTTGATTTCTTTGAAGCAATCTTTCAAAGAAATAATAATTCCTCTTATTCCGCGATCTTTTACCAGTAGGTTTGTTCCTTCACCTAAAATATAAATAGGTGTTTTATCTTTGTTTTTTAAAATAGTCTGAATATCTCGAATATCTTTCGGAAAAATTAAGACATCTGCAGGGCCTCCAATTTGAATGGAAGTATGCCCGGCGAGTATTTCATCTTGTAAAACCTTTCCTTTAATCTTATGTAGCCAAGGGAATGTATTAGTCATAGTTTTACTCTGATAAATTTTTTGTCCGAGAACAGTTTTCGGAAACTCCATTCTGGTTTTGAGTTGGGATTCCTTTCCTGATCCAGAATGCGCTATATTTATCAATCTTCGTTTCCATGCTTCGTTCAACATAAATAAAAATCCTCTTTATTTTGGGGCTTTCAATCAAGGAATTCAGCTGCCAGCTTTTGTGCCAATTTCCCAATATCTCCTGCTCCCAGCGTTAAAACAATATCACCAGGTTGCAAAGAAAACTTTAATTGTGGTACCAGTGAGTCAAAATCTTCAATGTAATCGACGTCTTTATGTCCAAACTCCCTAATTCCTTTTACTAATTGTCGAGAGTCGATTCCTTCAATAGGTTTTTCTCCCGCTGCATAAATATCTAATAGAATTAATTTGTCTGCATCATTGAAAGATGAGTAGAAATCTTCAAGCAAAAGCTGAGTTCGGGTATAGCGGTGCGGTTGAAAAATCACTACTAGTTTTCGATTTGGCCAAACCATTTTGGCTGTGTTTAGCGTTGCAAGAATTTCGTTCGGGTGATGGCCATAATCATCAACAATGACTAGGGAGTTTGATTGATATAGAATTTCAAATCGTCTTTGAACTCCTGAGAAACTTTTTAAAGCATTAGCAATAGCAGAAAATTCAATATTCAACTCCATTCCAATAGCAATGGCCGCCAATGTATTATTAACATTATGATTTCCTAGAGATTCTGAAGAAATTCTTCCAAGCTTTTTGCCGTGATGAAAAACGGTAAAGCTTGTTCTCAATTTATTCACAGAAATTTCACGAGCTGTATAATCAGCTTGTGTTTTAAGCCCATAGGTTATCGTTCTTTTTTTTATTTTTGGAAGGAGCGATTGAAGGTTCGGGTCATCCATACATATGAATGCGCTTCCATAAAAAGGGACTTTGTTCAAAAACTCAAGAAAAGCTGATTTCATATTTTGTATAGTGTGGTAATAGTCCATGTGCTCTTGATCTAGCGTAGTGACTACTGAAATGGTAGGAGATAGCCTTAGGAAAGAACCATCACTTTCATCGGCTTCGGCCACCAGGAACTTGCTCTGTCCCAGCTTCGCATGTCCTCCCATATTTTTAATTTTTCCCCCAACTATTACCGTGGGATCCAAACTTCCACCAGCTAAAACGGTTGCAACCAAAGATGTGGTTGTCGTCTTCCCGTGAGTTCCCGCAATTGCTATTCCGTATTTCATCCGCATCAATTCCGCAAGCATTTCAGCTCTAGGAATGACTGGAATCATCTGCTCGTTAGCTGCTTTAACTTCAGGGTTGTTATCCCGAATGGCACTGGAAACTACCACAACCTGTTTGTCCAAAACATTTTCAGATTTATGATCAAAATAAATTTCAGCTCCTAGAGATTTCAAATGGTCGGTTATAGGAGATTGAACTTGATCTGAACCACTGACGTCATAGTTCTGATTGATTAGCACTTCAGCAATTCCGCTCATTCCTGAACCTCCGATCCCAATAAAATGAATCCGTTTTGTTTTACCTAGAAACATGACAAAATATAATTGCCTTGCAGCTTTTTTGTTCTTCCTGATTTGCTATAGCTTTCTTCCAACAACTCCATGCAGAGAAGCCTAACCTTTTCAGTTGCATCTCGTTTTCCAAGCTTATAACTATTTTCTTCTGCGGTTTTTAATCGTTCTGGCTCTTCCATAGCTCCAACTATTGATTGGGCAATACGTGATCCGGATAAATCCTCGTCTAAAACTATTTCTCCTGCATTGGCAGCTTCAATAACACGAGCATTTTTTACCTGATGATTATGTGTGGCATGTGGAAAAGGAACCAAGATAGACATTTTCCCGCAGGCGGTAACTTCAGCTAGAGTGGTTGCCCCAGCTCGGCAGACGACCAAGGATGCTTTTCTATATTGATCTTCTATTTCATCAATAAAAGGGTGAACGTCTGAAGAAAAATTATTTTTCGCGTATTGCTTTTTCACTGTTTCGAAATCCGATTTTCCTGTTTGGTGTGTAATATGTAGATTTTGTTTGTGATCCGAAAGGAACTGTAAAGCTTCGACCATTGCCATATTTAATGAGTGCGCACCCTGACTACCACCCAGAACTAAAACTCTGAATGGACCATTATTCATATTCGGAAACTCTTCTTTTGGTTTGCAAAATTCGTCACGGATCATATTTCCAGTGACTTCCACTTTTTTTTCTGGAAACATTGCCGCAGAATCCTTAAAGGAGACAGCAACTTTGTCTGCAATTTTACCTAGCCATTTATTTGTGATTCCGGGAATGGAATTCTGCTCGTGAATTAATATTGGAATTCGTAGTATCCATGCAGATAAAACTAAAGGTCCAGAGGCATACCCTCCAACTCCCACTACAAGGCCCGGACGTTTTCTTATTAAAAAACTCATGGATTGCGCAGTGCTAATAGGCAATTTGCACCAAGAAACCCAACGTGCAATTTTCTTTTTGCCAAATAAGCCTGAAGAGAGAATGGTTTTTAAATCGAAACCTTCTTTGGGTAATACTTGTGCTTCCAAACCTTTTTTGGTTCCAACAAAAGAAATTTCAATATCCATATCTTTCCTTTTAAGTGCTCTGGCAAGAGCAATTCCCGGATAAAGGTGGCCACCAGTCCCACCACCTGCTATTACAACTCGCTTTTTCATTAATACATCATCAACGTTTTTTAGCTTGCTTTGAAATATTTAGTAAAACCCCTACAGAAAGCATGGTTACCAACATTGAGGATCCGCCCATGCTGATAAAGGGTAGGGTCAACCCTTTCGTGGGGAGAAGGCCAGAAGCTACTCCCAAATTTATAAAAGCCTGTAAACCAATCAACAGGGTCAACCCTGTTGCCAGATGAGTTCCAAAAGGGTCTTTTGATCGATAGGCCGTTATAAAACCTCTCCAAATAAATATTGAAAATAAAATAACGATTGTGGTGGTTCCTATAAATCCCAGCTCTTCTCCGATCACTGAAAAAATGAAATCCGTGTGCGCTTCCGGTAGACGAGAAAGTTTTTGAGAGCTTTGCCCTAAACCTGTTCCCCAAAAGCCGCCTCTTCCAAAAGCATAAAAAGATTGAATGACTTGATATCCTATTCCAGATGGATCCTCCCAGGGTTTGAGAAAAGCCATGATTCTGTTTTTCCGATATTCCGCAGTCATAATTGCCGATGCTATAAATGGAACTATCGCCAAAATAGAAAGAAGTAGAAACTTTTTCCTGAGCCCAGCGATAAATAACATTGCAAATGTGACCGCGCAAATGATCATAGCGGTCCCAAAATCTGGTTGAAATAAAATAGGGATGAAAAAGAAACCTAACACAATCAAATTGGGTAAATAACCGTAAGCAAAATTTCTTAATTTGTCCGCTCGCTTTACTAAAGATTTGGCAATAAATAAAACGAGTGTAAATTTTGCTAGCTCTGATGGTTGAAATGAAAAACCTCCTAGCGTTAACCATCGACGAGCCCCGCCGACTTTTTTGCTGAATTCTGGAAACGTTACTATGATCAATAACAGGAATGTGAATATCATGATGGGGTAGGTGTATTGATGCAGTCTGTGATAGTCTATATTCTTTGCAATTAAAAGCAGTCCCGTTCCCAGAGCACACCATAAAACTTGCCGTTTCAGAAAGTAATAAGAGTCGTTGTGCTCCCTTACCGTGTATGCGGCGCTTGAGCTGAATACCATTACGATTCCAATGAGAACTAAAATAGCTACGGTAATACATAGGATTGAATCGCAAGTTGCTTGCCGAGATTTTTTCAAGGCGTGTCATCCCTCTAGCGTTTTTACAATAGATTTAAACTGGTTTCCGCGGTCGATATAGTCTTCAAACATGTCAAAACTTGCACAAGCCGGGGAAAGAAGTACGACATCGCCTTTTTCCGCTTTAATCTTTGCAAGTCGGACTGCTTCGTCCAAAGAATCAGATTCTTCATAGTCCAAATCACCGTTTAAAATACTTCTAAACTTTTCCTTTGTTTCACCTATCAGAATTAAGTGTTTTACTTTTTTTTCCAAAATATTTTTTATTTTAGAAAAGTCGATATTTTTATCCCTGCCTCCAGCAATAAGAATAATGGGTTGATTAAAAGTATTTAAAGATTTACATACCGAGCCAATATTGGTGCCCTTAGAATCATTGACGAAGTCAACACCGTCTTGATTACATACCCATTCCAAGCGATGCTCTAATCCCGGGAATGTTCTGAGAACTTTTTGGATAGCTTCCAAGGAAATATCAAGCAGTAAAGCTGTTGCCACTGCAGGCAAAACATTTTCTGATTGCCAACGTAATCCTCGGGACAACGAGCTTAATTCAAGTATTTCTACTTCTAAATTTTTAAGGCACCCTACGATTTTCTCGTTTTTTACATAGACTCCATTTGTCAATACGTTTTTGGTGCTAAAAAAAATTTTATTTGCAGTACAATTTTTTCCCAGTCCCCGTGTTATATAATCATCTTGATTTAAAATAAGAAAATCGGTTTCAGTTTGGTTTTCGAAAATTTTTTCTTTAATCGCAGCATATTTTTCAAAGCTCTCATGCCTATCTAAATGATCAGGCGTGATATTAAGAATGATTGAAACCTTAGGGTGGAAACTTTTAGTGGCTTCCATTTGAAAACTTGATATTTCTAAAACTCGATAATCCACATTTTTTTCATTTAAAAGAGAAATAAAAGGAGTTCCCAAGTTTCCACCTACTTGTATATTTTTCCCAGCTTCTTTAAGTATTTCGCCAATTAAACTGGTGCAAGTTGATTTGCCATTTGTTCCAGTAATCCCAATAAGAGAGGAAGTATTGAATCTGCTTGCAAGTTCAATTTCACTTATGATTTCAGTTCCTTTTTCTCTAGAGTTTTGAAGGAAGCCGGCATTCTTGCTTACACCAGGGCTGATCACTACCAATTCAGAGCCAGGAAGTGGAGTACAGTTTTGATAGGAAACTTCGACGGCAGGAAGAAGCTCCTCTGCCAGACCAGACAACTGCTCTTGAGATTTATTGTCCATAATAGAAACCCTTGCCCCTCGAAAACTAAGAAAATTTGCAGTAGCGATACCTGTTTTTCCCAAACCAACCACTGAAACAATTTTATTTTTTAAATCCATACTTACCTGAGCTTTAAAGTACTCAAGCTAATCATTGCAAGTATTGCAGCCACAATCCAAAATCGAACGATTACTTTTGGTTCTGACCAACCTAATTCCTCAAAATGATGATGCAGAGGGGCCATCCTAAAAAACCGTTTGCCTCCTGTATATTTAAAATAAGCCACTTGAATAATTACGGATAATGCCTCAATGACAAAAACTCCACCTATAAGAATTAAAAGCAACTCGTGCTTAGTAACTACAGCTATTGTTCCGATCAATCCTCCCAGGGGTAAGCTACCAACGTCACCCATAAAAACTTGAGCGGGGTAAGAGTTGTACCAAAGAAACCCCAAGCTTGCACCGAGGACAGCAGAGCTGACAACTGCTATTTCTCCAGCATCTTGTATGTATTGAATGCGAAGATATTCCGCAAATTTCACATGACCACAAATATAAGCAATTCCTGTATAGGTTAGTGTTGCTATGATTATGGGACCAATAGCAAGACCATCAAGGCCATCAGTTAAATTGACGGCATTCGATGTTCCAACAATGATGAAAACAATAAACAAAAGGTATAAAAAACCAAGGTCAGGTCGAAATTCTTTAAAGAAAGGTACAGATAAGCGCGTTGCATATTCAGCCCGTCCTGGATCGAAATAAAGTAAATAAATGCCTATTCCTAAACCAACTAGGATTTGCAATAAGAGTTTCTCCTTCGCAGAAATTCCATTCCCCTTTCGAAGCTTCAAGATGTCATCTCTAAACCCAATAAGTCCAAAACCTATTACTGAAAGAATGATAAGCCAGATATAACGATTTTCTAGATTTGCCCATAGCAATGTCGAACCTAAAAAAGTAGTCAATATCAAAAGTCCTCCCATAGTAGGCGTCCCTGATTTCAAAGCATGATGTTCGGGACCCTCATCACGAATTTTTTCCTCAATTTGGAATTTCTGTAGAATTCGAATCATATAATTTCCAAGAATCAAGCTAAGAACAAGCGCAGTAACACCTGAATATGCAGAGCGAAACGTAATGTACTTAAATACATTTAAAAAAGAGAACTCAGAGCTAAGCGGATAAAGCCAGTGATAAAACATATTTTGGTTCTTTAATTTTCTATAAATTTTTGAATTATATTTTCCATTTTGGCGCCACGAGAACCTTTAATTAGCAAACAGTCACCTTTTGCAACTTTTTTTAATAAATAATTTACCGCTTCTATATGCGTTGAAAACTTTCCAATTTCCAATTGTTTGCTAATGTTGTTTTTTGCGCTATGAGCTACTAATGAAGCTAGCGGTCCTACCGTAACTAGATGGTCTATGTTCGAGAGAGATATTTCCTTTCCAAGATCATGATGGGCAGTTTCTGATAGAGGACCAAGTTCAAGCATATCGCCTATAATTAAAAATTTTTTTCCCTTAGTTTTGATTTCTGACAAAGTTCTTAAAGCTTCCCGCATAGATTGAGGGTTAGCGTTATAGGAATCATTGATGATAGTGATACCTTGAAAATAGATCTGTTCATTTCTTTGAGGAATTTTGTGGTAATTTTTTAACCCTTTACTCATATTTAACCCAGATATGCCTAAAGAATGACCTGTAGCTAGTGCTGCTAAAGCGTTATAAATATTGCAGAAGCCAATTTGGGGCAGTTTTATGGGGATTGATTGATTAAAAATTTTTGCCGAAAATGCAAACCCATTGCTTCCTAAGTTTTGAATGTCCTTTGCCTGTATATCCGCTGGCTGCTCTATTCCATAAGTAATTATTTTTGTACGTAATGAGTTAGCCAACTCTAGAACCAAGGGATCATCTGCATTTACAATTGCCGTACCTTCTTTATCTAAAGATTCAAATAACTCCCCTTTTGCAGCCTGAACTTCCTTGACTGTTTTTAGTTTGTTCAGATGACCAGCCGAAATATTTGTTATTAGCCCAATGTTAGGTTTTGCGATTTCAGCTAGTTTTTTAATTTCTCCAGTCGCACTCATTCCCATTTCAAGAACACCTATCTCATGTTCAGGTTCTCTTGCTAATAAAGTTAGAGGAAGACCAATATGATTATTGAAATTTCCTTGGGTTTTTAAAGTTTTAAACTTAGTTTCAACGATTGAAGCAATCATTTCTTTTGTTGTGGATTTCCCGTTAGTACCAGTAATCGCAATCACCTGAAATGGAAATCGGGTTCTTTGATAGGATGCGAGATCTTGCAAGGCCTGCAAAGTATTTTTAGACTGTATGACGAAATGCTCACTATGTTGATCGGGCATTTCCCCAGAAAGGTTATTGAGGTGGGATAGAATAATTCCTGCAGCACCCTTTTTAATAGCCTCACCTTGAAAATCATGCCCGTCAAAATTATCGCCTTGAATACACACAAACAACTCTCCTTTTTGGAGGGTTCGGGAGTTTATGGAAACCCCACGGAATACATTTGAATTTTTTCCCGCCAACAACTTCCCATCCACTACTTTCAGACAATCTTCTGCCGTGCCTGTTATCAATGAATTTGATCCCTTAAAAACTCTTGAGCAACTTTTTTGTCATCAAAATGCACTTTTTTTGTGCCTAAAATTTGATAGTTTTCATGGCCTTTTCCTGCAATTAAGATAAGATCATTTTTTTTTGCTCGATTAATTGCGTACGCAATAGCTTCTCGTCTATCCGCGATTGTTTTATATGACCCAGAGGAAGGAATACCTTTGCGAATATCATTAATAATTTGATCAGGATTTTCAGTTCGCGGATTGTCTGATGTTATGACTGTGAAGTCGGCATTTTCTAAGGCTACCCGACCCATTTCCTTTCTTTTACCCTTATCCCGGTCGCCACCACATCCAAATACGACAATTACCTCCCCTTGGGTAAAAGATTTAGAGGCAATGATTGATTTTGATAGCGCATCTTGCGTGTGGGCATAATCGATCAAAACAGAAAAGCCTCGATTATTTTTTACAGATTCGAATCTTCCAGGAATAGTTGGAATTTCTTTAAAAGTATTTTGAATTTTATCTAGCGATATGTTTTGAGCCATGGCACAAGCGGTCGCAGAAAGAAGATTGTAAATATTATGTCTGCCTAAAAGATTGGTTTTAATATCTGCAGATCCGTTAGGTGTTTTGAGAGTAAATTTGCTGTGCCTATCGGTAAGAGAAATGTTTTCTGCTGAAACATCGGCGGCACAATTTATTCCAGTCGTAATAGAGGTCGACTTAAATTCTTTGGCAAAATCTTTTCCTACAGGATCATCTATATTTATGATGGAGGTCTTAACGTTATTTTGTCTGAATAACTTGGCCTTTGAATTTTTGTATTCATCCATGTCACCATGAAAATCGAGATGGTCTCGACTCAAATTAGTGAAAATACCAGTATCAAAATTCATTCCGAAAACACGCTTTTGGGATAAAGCGTGAGAAGATACTTCCAAAAAACAATCGGAAACACCCGCATCTACCATTTGCCTTACAATTTGGTTTAAGTCGAGAGATTCAGGTGTTGTTATAGTTGACGGGACCATCGTTTCCTTGAAATGATAATCAATTGTTCCTATTACCCCGGCTTCTCTGCCAGCAGCCTTCGCAAGAGCTTCCATAATATAGGTTAAAGTTGTCTTGCCATTGGTACCCGTTATCCCCGTCATATTTAAATCTCTAGTGGGTTGGCGGTAATAATTAGAGCCAATTATTGATAAGGCTTTTCGGGAATCATCTACACGGAAAGCCGTAACATTATGTTTTTCCGTAATAAAGGAAGGTAGTATTTTAAGAGGTGATTGAGTCACAACGGCAACCGCCCCATTTTCAACAGCCTGCCCTATAAAGGCTTCTCCATCTTGTCTTTGCCCTGGAATCGCAATAAAAAGGCCGCCTTGACGAATTTTTCTAGAATCGAAATCAACATGCTGGATTTCTAGGTTTGGACTTCCAAGCATTTCTACAACCTCAACTCCAGTTATTAAATTTCCAAGGTTTTTTTCAGGCATATTTTTTTTAATGGAAAAGTCATTTTCCGAAAATAAAAACCATTTTGTTGATACAGTTTGATTCATTAGGCGCGATCAAGAATAAAAACACGTTCTTTATTAGAAGGAACATTTAAATAACGTAATGATTTACTAGCGATCTGCCTAAATACAGGTGCTGCCACAACTCCTCCCCAATGTATCCCTTTGGGATTGTCAATCATCACCAGGATCACTAGTTTCGGATCATCAGCCGGCGCATAGCCAATGAAAGAAGACACATATTCTGTTTTGGAATAGGACCTTGTCGCAGCAATGTATTTCTGCGCAGTCCCTGTTTTTCCCGCAACATCAAAACCATCTACGGCAGCTTTTTTACCTGTCCCATCTTTAACAGCGAACTTCAGTATTTCCATCATTTGCCGACTTGTTTTTTTTGAGATAACACGCCGGATTTTTTTTGGTTTGATTTCCTTTACAATCTTTCCTTCCTGTATGAGCGCTTTGGTGATGTGAGGCTCTATTAAAACCCCCCCATTCGCAATGGCGCTAAGCGCGGAAACCATTTGTAAAGGTGTGACAGTTATTTCGTGACCAAAAGATATAGAGGCTAAAGACAAGTCATTCCAACTACTAATCTTTCTCAACAAACCCGAAGATACCCCTGGCAGTCTGATCTTAGATTTTTCCCCAAACCCAAATTTCCGAATGTATTCGTAAAACGAATCTTTCCCTAGTTTTTGAGCAATTTTTATGGCACCTATGTTGCTCGAATTAGCAATTATTTCTTGCATGCTAAGCATGCCAAATTTATGGTTTGCGGCTTCCCTTATTTTTTTTCCGCCAACTTTATATATTCCGTTTTCACAAAAAAACTTTTCTTCAGGCTGAGAAACACTTAAATCTAAGGCTGCCGCTGCAACGATGGGTTTAAATATCGAACCTGGATCGTAGGAACTTTCAACAGCATTATTTTTTCTCGTTGCAGGGGGATATTTATTAAAACTGTTTGGATTGAATTGAGGCATATTTGCCATGGCATAGATTTCCCCTGAATTAGGATCCATGACCACGGCCATCCCTGAGTCGGCTCTATACTTCTCAACTTGTTTTTTTAATAGGTGTTCCGTGGTGAATTGGATCACCTCATCTATCGTAAGCATCAAGTCATAATTACCAATATTGGATCGGGACAGGTTGTTTAGGGGTTGAAAATCCTTCTCTTCTTCACTATTTTTAAAAGGCTGGGAATAGACGATCCCTTTAAGTTTATTTTGATAGGCGTACTCTATTCCCGCCAACCCCAAGTCGTCAGTGCCCACAAACCCTATTACATTGGCTGCTAACTCGCGTTTTGGATAGAACCTTTTTTGCTCTGGGCGAAAACCAACTCCAGAAAGAGCAGATTTTTTGAGATGCGTAATTTCATTTACAGGGACCTTTCTTTTAATCCAGATAAACTTTTTCTTCGAAGAAACTTCTTTGTAAATTCGATCATAGTTTTGATTTAAAGTTGCAGCGAGCACTCTAGAAGTATATTTTCTGTCTCGCACCTCTTGAGGAATGACAAAAACGGACTCGACACCTAGATTAGTAGCCAAAGTAACTCCGTTACGGTCAAAAATCGCCCCTCTTCCTAAGTGGATTTTTATAGCTCCTCGACGAGGCTGTTTCTCAGATTTTTCCAGAAGTGTTTTATGCCGAACTATTTGCAAGTCGGCAAGTCTTGCGATCAAGGTTATCGCAAAAAGCATCAGCAAACTAAAAACAAAAATCAATCTAGTCTTTACTATGCTTTTAAAGGAAGCAGAAATTGGTTTTTTATTTTTTAACATCGCCTTACTTTAGAAAAATAGTTGTTATTTGTTCTGTTTTTGGTTCAATCATTCCCACTTGATTTTTAGCTAAGACCTGAATTCGGTACAAGGACTGCAAGGTTTCCCTTTCCAGGCTCAAAAGGCGGTTTTCATTTAACAACTCTTCCCGTTCCGCTTTAAGGGCTTGATAGTCATAGGATAATTTTACTTTTCTTACATTCGGCCATACCAATGCCAATGCAACGAGCAACATTAATACGGAGATAAAAAAAACAACACGGAAACCCTTAGGAGTAATATGCAAACCTCCTTCGACTAATTTGCGGGCTCCCTTAAACATAAACTCTCTCAGAAACTCTTAGTTTTGCGCTTACCGATCTGGGGTTCATCGCTAACTCTT
>CEUZ01192589.1_pt1 | contig 15156 bp, 17 predicted proteins | sample 361511 | NCBI WGS metagenome assembly CEUZ01 (sample SAMEA2622822, study PRJEB7988) | marine metagenome | biome: marine biome (ENVO:00000447); feature: surface water layer (ENVO:00002042); material: "saline water (ENVO:00002010), including plankton (ENVO:xxxxxxxx)" | depth 5 m
CGCGATTGGATGGATGGCATTTCTATTGATTGGCCAATTAGCAGACGTAGATGGTACCATACTGAAGTTCCGATTTGGTACACTGAAGATCAAACGAAAGTGATAGTGCCTCCACACGGTGTATACGTTCAACCTTGGAAAGATACACCTCCAAAAGACTCTGAAGTTTTAGACAGGGAAACTAAGCAGATTCTAGGAACATATGGTAATCTATCCGAATCACTAGGAGAGATATCAGGCGAAGAGAAGGTTTTCGACACTTGGATGGACTCTTCTAATTCGAACCTGTTCGTTTCAGGCTACATTAGTAATCCCGAACTTTTCGAACGCGCCTTCCCAACAGCAATCAGACCTCAAGGAAAGGAGATCGTCAGAACATGGCTTTACTATACTCTGCTAAAGAGTGCGTTATTGTTGGATGAGAAGGCGTTTGAAAACATCTGGGTCGACGGCCTAGGAATGGATCCTTGGGGTCGAAAGATGTCGAAGTCCCTAGGAAATGGAATTGACGCTGATTCGGTTTTGGAGTGCGGAGCAGGGGGCAGAACAGGTTCATGGAAGATTAAGGGACCCGATGGAAAGCAAGTACAACTTAGGGCAAACAAGATTGGGAGTGAATGTTTCCGTCTTTGGAAAGCTTGCGATGCTCAAGTCGGTGATGACTTCCAAATCAACCCCCAAGAAATTGAATCAAGATATTTCGGTGTTCTGACAAAATTGTTCAACGTCGCTCGTTTTGCAAGTCAGTTTGATATCCCTCAAAATTTCGAAAAGCCACCAGGGATTTTACCTATAGAAGATAGATGGATTTTGTCCGAGTTTGAAGGCTCAATGATGCGAATCGAATCTGCTTGGAGGGATATCGATATCTACACCGCAGCACAGACTCTGAAGGGATTTGGAACCGGTGTTTTCCCCAGCCATTGGTTAGAGATGTCCAAGTCTCGGCTATATGATGGCGACACTAAGGCTGCCTGGACACTACACAGAATAGTTCGTGACTTACTCACGGCTTTGACTCCAATTTGTCCTTTCTTCACTCACTATCTTTCAACTGAGCTATACGGCGAATCTTCAATTGATATTCGAGAATTCCCAATTTTGGATAATCAATTACTTGGTGAGGATGCCGATAGACTCAGATCTTTGACAAATCAAATCTCAGAATTCAACTCTTCAGTCTGGAAGGCAAAGAAGGATGCTGGACTATCCTTAAAATCGCCAATTTCAGATTTTGATATTCCTGTAGAGCTATCCGATTTTTCCGAACCGCTCATCAGAATGCACGCATTGGAATTTAGTTGAGCGCCGTAGGAGGCTTCTTTCCTTCGAAATGAGTGAGCAGATTACTCACCATTTCGAAACCGACTCTGGATTGTGCCTCTAGTGTGGCTGCTCCTATGTGGGGGCTACCATGAAATCCTTCATGCTCCAGCAGCGGGTTCCCTGTCGCAGGCTCTACTTCGAACACATCCAAAGCAGCACTGGTTAGATTCCCCGATTCTAAGGCCTCTAAAACCGACTCTTCATGCACTATTCCCCCTCTAGCACAGTTCACAATGTGATTGCCGCACTCTGTACCATCAGCACCGATTCTAGGCATCATGCAAATCCTATCAAAATTGACCAGATGTTTTGTCTCATCAGTCAGGTTGCAATGAACAGATATATGGGTACACTTTTTGAATAATGAGTCTACATCTGAGTGTAAATTACAACCCAATTTCATAGCCAATTTCTGACTTACATACGGATCGTAAGCATGCACCTCCATTCCGAAGGACTGAGCAAGAGCGCCAACACCTTGTGCAATCCTGCCGTACCCAATTAGCCCTAGACGCTTGCCACCTAATTCGGAACCTTTCAGGGACTTTTTTGCCCATTCAGAACGCCTAAGAGAACGGTCAGCCTTAGGTATGAATCTAGCACACGCTAGGAGGTGTCCGATCGTCAACTCAACAACACTCTTGGTAGATGCTCCAGGGGTGTTACAAACAACCACTCCATTAGATGAGGCGGCATCGAGGTCTATGTTGTCAACTCCTACTCCGGCTCTTCCTATGAATGAGAGACTACCTCCTCGACAACTGGCATTGATAACTTCTGAAGTCATCTTTGTAGCACTTCGAACCACTACAGCATCAAATTCCGAGAGTACACCACCAGCCAATTCTTCGGCACTGTAATGCTGGGAAACAACTTGGTGGCCAGAATCCTCCAGCATGGAAATAGCTTCAGGCGCCATTCCATCTGTGACTGCTATGCGGCTCATGCCATGTTGAGGTGAGATAGTTCAATCAACCTTGCTGATATGTCTGTCAGAGCACTAACCGAGATTTGATATCTTGAAGCCTACCGGCTCAACCATGACTTACGAGTTACCTGACTTGCCATATGCCTACGATGCACTTGAACCCCATATTGATGCGATGACTATGGAGATCCACCATACAAAGCACCACAATGCATACACAAACAATCTCAATGCTGCCATCGAGGCAAATGACATTCCTGAAATGTCAATCGATGAACTTCTAAGCAACCATTCTGATATCGCCGCCATTAGGAATAATGGCGGAGGCTGGTGGAATCACTGTCAGTTCTGGGAAGCAATGTCGCCGGATGGTGGAGGAGCCCCTCAAGGAGATCTCGCTGTGGCTATTGACTCGGCTTTTGGATCCTTTGAGGATTTCCAAGCCATTTTCCAGAAGGCGGCCATGACTCGATTTGGTAGTGGCTGGGCATGGCTAGGGGTCAAGGATGACTCATTGTGTGTATGCTCTACTCCTAATCAGGATAATCCTCTAATGGACGGTTGTTGCACACCGGACGGTTGTTGCACACCAATCCTAGGTCTCGATGTCTGGGAGCATGCTTACTACAAGAAATACGGCCCAGGACGAGCCACATACATCGAAGCATGGTGGAATGTTGTGGATTGGCATGAAGTTTCTCGTAGATACGCAGATGCTCTCTGATAGCCTAGTACGAGGCCTCTTCGACCGTTTGATTATTGGTGCTGATGTTAACCAGCGCCCATGGCCAGTGGTTCCGAGGGATTGCTAACTTCGGGACTCATTCTGTTGGCTCCGCTGTTTCTTGCCATACCCCTCTCAATAGGATGGAGGTGGTGGGTAGGCACCGAACCAGAACACGAGCATTATCGTGAGAAGGTGCGAAGAGTTCTGGATTCAGGCATACCGTTGCGAAGATATAGAGCAGAGTTGGATTCAGAGGCAAGGAGATTTCTTATTGATACTGAAAGGCAAGGCAGAATAGAATCGGATTTACTATTCCCATTGAAAATCCAACACTTTCTGCTGTTGCCCATCTTGGCAATATGGCCCATTATTGGATTATTCGCAGCTATTTTTGCAATTCCTCTGATGCCTTTACTGAGATTTCTAGAATGGTTATTGATTAGTAAGAAGGGGTTACTAAGAATTGCAAAAATTCTACAGAACATTACTAGATGGGAAGTAATTGGAATTCCCAAGTTGGACGATGGAGCCAAGAGACTTGACCAAGTTTTAGCATCAATACATAGGCTCCCAATCACCGTATTTTTGGGCGTATTCGCATATCTTGTTGTCTTATATCTGCCACTTGATGGCAGAGGTATCATCGTAGTAAGTGGGGCAGTTTATCTCATCCTTGTTTCAATCACCTCAGTTATTCGCGCAGCAACTGCAAATACACTGGTCTTCGCAGATCCAACCAAGCGACGACTCATTCCTATGGACACCTTTGTAGAGGACGCTCTCGGCCCTCTAGTTGGTGTAGGATTAGTATTTTTGTTGACACGCCAATTGATGTATGGTGGACAAATTAGTTCCAGCGAGTTCATTTCAGATCCTGTTTTATTTTCGCTCAGTGTATTGGTAGTATTGTATACAGCAACAGTCGTTGGCATCTTAGTTGAATTGACCTTCTTTAGTTACAGAGCCAATGATGTAAGAAAGAAGTTTCAGCATCAGATGGTAGTGGAATATAATCCAGTTGTATACCTATTCACTAGGAATTTAGGATCTCTAAAACTCTCACCATTGATGCCATTATCAGAGTGGCTGGAAAGAGGTGAGAGGCTAGAACTATCTACGAGTGAGTCAGATTGATTCGATTTGAGCAGTTAGCCCATTTTCAAACTCTATTTTCTCAATTTCAGAGGCTGCACGCGGAATGAGTGCCAGTGCTATTCCACCTTCCTCAGAATCACAAGAATCTGTAACTGTTACCACACCCACATTCTGGATTTTAGATTTCCCACTAGGTACTAATTCTGCAGACTTGAGCCTTATCAAACATCTTGCAAGCGCATCTCTGCTTTCCATCCGGGCATGAATTTCTTGACCAGGATAGCACCCTTTGTCAAGCGCGACCAAATGATCTAAGCCGAGCTCAAATGGGAGATTGTTGGGATTCAATTCGTTGTGATCTAAAATGCCAGATAAGATTCTGACCATTCCCCATTGCTCCATACCCGAATCCTGTGCCCCGTTATCCACCAATGCAGAAACAAGACTATCTCGGTGACTAGTGGGAACTAGGATTTGAATTGCTTCTGGACAACTCCAATGTACAGACAGTAGGGAATTACCGAATTCCAGCCACCCATCATTCGATAACTTAGTTGTATCAATTCCTAATCCAACCAAACATCTCTCAGGAGCCTTGCCGATTAGTACGAGGTGGGAAATAGCAGCATCAGCATCCTTTACAATCAATTCTTCATTCCATGGTATTCCAGATGCTAGGTTATGTCTAGTATCATTTCCTGTTCCATGATTGCCGAGGATAAGTGCTCGACCATCTAGATTGCAAATGGTTGCAATGTCGAGAATTCTACCATTTGCATTGCATAACAACCCATCTCTCCTACCAAAGAGTGGTAAGTCGAGAGTATCTATACTGACTATTCGGTTTAGATGTTCTAGAGTAGTAGGGCCTTCAACAACGCTAACTGATGAAGGAATAGAGTAAACCTGGGCCACAGGGTGAAGATGGTTTAGATTGGCCATAATTTCAACCGAATGACTGCCCGCAGCCACACGCTCTGTCTGCGTTGGGGTTTTCTATCTGAAAACCTCCTCCCATCAAGGAATCCTTGAAATCGATTGTGATTCCAGCAAGCAAAGCACTATCTTTGTTGTGAACCAGAACTGTCATGCCCTCTACATCTAACCTCTGGAATGTTTCATCGCCCGGGTCTTCAACTATTTTCATGTCGTAGAGATATCCTGAACACCCTCCAGATTGGGCGCTGATAATTAGAACCCTTGAATTCTCATCCCCCTGAAACTCAGTGCGCATAGCAGCCTTGGCTGAGTCTGTGAAAGAAATGTCTACATCGACCACTTCAATGGGTGCGACGACTGGAAGGCTGAAACCTTCTCCATCCATAATGCCCATGTTACTTGGTGTGTATGGGTGGTATTTGAACGGTTGTGGGACATTGTGGCCTAAGGCCATAACCCAATACGATACAACCCCTGCCGACTCCGTGGACAAGACTGTGCGTAGACCCAGTATCAAGTTCGAAAACGGCGAATCAATCAGAAGGCCTGATTCAGTATCTGTCGAATCGGCATTATCCATTGCAATAGGGAAATCAAACCAAATTCACGAATTAGGTCTGACCATGAGAACTCCAGGGGAGGATGAGCAATTAGTAATTGGATTTCTTCATTCCGAAGGCGTCATCAAATCAACAGATTGTTTTTCGTCCATAGAAATCAACGATGAAAGAGTGGTCGTGAAACTCAAAGATAAGACCAATTTCGATCCCGATGAATTATCGAGAAGAACCACAATGACCTCATCATGTGGAATATGTGGTAAGGAATCAATTTCAAATCTATTACACATACACGGCCCAGAACTTTCTCAAGGCTTTACAATCGCACATGAGGCTGTCCGAAAAGCCGTTACTGGATTACGTTCCATGCAGTCAACATTTGATCTCACAGGAGGTACTCACGCGTGTGGTAGGGCGAGTATTGAAGGCACAATTATTGATGTCCGTGAAGATATAGGCAGACACAATGCAATGGACAAATTGATTGGAACAGCCATCATAAATAATCAGATTCCAATAGGCCAAGAGATTGTAGTTGTTTCAGGCAGAGCTTCATTCGAATTAGTGCAAAAAGCCCTCAAAGCGGGTTTCCCAATCATGGTATCCGTAGGTGCTCCTAGCAGCCTTGCAGTCGATCTTGCAAATGAACATGGGATGACTCTGATATCCTTTGCAAATGAAGACAGGATGACTGTATTCAGCGGTAGCAACAGGGTCTGTTAGGTATAATTAGCGAGATACTGATGTAACCAAACAGTATCGCAGGTACATGAGCAGGGACGTAGAACACCTGACTCCTGTCAAGGACAACCCCCTGCTTCAAACTAATCCTAAGAAAGTAGCAGCAGGTATTCCTGCAGTAATCTCAACCATGTCTCACGGTTTAACTAGAATGGGAGCAATACGTTCTATATCCAATCTGACTAATGTGAATTCGTTTTACGGATTTGATTGTCCGGGCTGTGCATGGCCTGACCCTGACGATGAGCGCACCGCATTCGAGTTCTGTGAGAATGGCGCTAAAGCAGTGGCTGATGAGGCCACACGTGCTCGAGCTAGTCCGGATTTCTGGTCACAATGGTCCGTAACTGAGCTATCTCGAAAATCTGATCGCTGGCTAAATTCAAAAGGTAGACTTACTCATCCTATGATTCTCAGGCCCGATTCCCAGCACTATGAGCCGATAGGTTGGGAAGACGCCTTTGAGATGATTGCTGAACAACTTGCAGCATTGGATTCTCCTGATGAGGCAATCTTCTACACCTCTGGTAGAACCAGTAATGAAGCAGCATTCTTGTGGCAACTTTTGGCTCGAAGATTGGGCACAAACAACCTACCAGATTGTTCGAATATGTGCCATGAGTCATCGGGCGTGGCATTAGTAGATTCAATAGGTATAGGCAAAGGGACTGTAAAACTCGACGATTTCAATAAGGCCGACCTAATTTTGGTAGTTGGTCAGAATCCTGGCTCCAATCATCCTAGAATGCTTTCAGCACTTAAGTCGGCCAAGGTAGCAGGAGCCTCTGTTGTAAGCATCAATCCTTTATTCGAGACCGGAATGAAGAGATTCAAACATCCTCAAGACCCACTAGAAGTGATTGGCCAAGGAACAAAGATTGCAGACATGCATATCCCTGTAAAAGTCAATGGCGATTTAGCCCTATTCAGAGGTCTAGCGAAATCTATCATATCTGGATTCGGAGTAGATTTTGATTTTATTGAGGATTATACTCATGGTTACAACCAATATGAGAAATATGTGTCACATACCAGTTGGGACGAAATCGTTTCAACTTCCGGAGTATCTAGGCATGATATAGAGAAACTCGCATCTGCAATGCGTGCATCAAAGTCAACAATTGTTTGCTGGGCAATGGGTCTTACACAACACCATAACTCGGTTGCTACTATCCAAGAGATTGTCAATACCTTGCTACTAGGTGGCCATATTGGAAGGCCGGGCGCGGGACTTTGTCCGGTCAGAGGACATTCCAATGTGCAAGGAGATAGAACTGTTGGGATAAATCACAAACCATCTAGTGGATTCCTAACATCGATTAGGAATACAACTGGAATCGTCCCTCCAACAAGTCATGGGTACGATTCAGTAACGTCTGTTATGGCCATGTTAGAGGGTGAAGCCAAAGTGTTTTTGTCAATGGGCGGAAACTTCGTTTCTGCTATGTCAGATACAGAATCAACATCCAAAGCAATTCAGAATTGTGACCTCACCGTGCAGATTTCAACCAAGCCCAATCGTTCTCATCTAGTGACAGGAAAAACCGCCCTGATTTTGCCTTGTTTAGGCAGAACAGAGAGAGATGTAGGGCCAGAAGGAGATCAGTTCGTCACAGTTGAGAATTCAATGGGTGTAGTGCATTCTTCTCGTGGGACTTCCAGACCGGCTTCCAAGCACCTTAGGTCTGAGCCTAGCATAGTTGCCGGCATAGCTGATGCATTAGATAGGAAAGTGGGAAATTCTAACATCTCTTGGTTGAATTTATCCAATGATTACGATCTTATTCGTGATATGATCGAATCCGTCATTCCCGGCTTTGACTCTTACAATGACAGAGTTCGTGAACCATCCGGATTCTATCTGCCTAATCCGCCACGCGATGATCTAACTTTCAATACTGATTCTGGAAAGGCGAATTTCAGGATTCATCCGATTAGTGTGATTTCACCCGAACCAGATCAATTCGTAATGATGACTATCCGTTCACATGATCAGTACAACACTACGATATACGGACTCGATGATCGATATAGGGGAATAAAACAAGCCAGAAGAATTGTTTTGATGTGTAAGGAGGATATGAACAATTTAGGCATTAAGACTGGAACAATGGTCGATTTGATTTCTCATTTCGGCGATGATTCTCTTTTTGCTCCAAAATGGAGAGTTGTGGAATATGAAATCCCATCGGGAAATATCGCTACTTACTTCCCCGAGGCCAATTGTCTCATTCCATTAAACAGCGTCGCCGAAGGTAGTAACACTCCTACTAGTAAATCAGTATGTGTCACTGTTCAACCGTCATCACAGAATATGAGATTCTGGAATAGCAAGGCCACTCAGGCGGCCTGATTACTTCTTTTCATCTGCTCTTTACTTAGCAATCGGCAACGGTTGATTTGGGTTTTACACAAACCTACGTCTTCATCACCCAAGCCTCTTTGAAGGGCCTGCTCAAAGCATTTTATTGCATCAGCATAATGCTCCACTGCAGCGTATGATGATCCCATATTGTACAGCGTTCTCCCACTCACACTAGCAGGGTCCATGGAAATTGCAGCGTGGTATGCTTGGATACTTTCAGCAAACCTACCCAGTTGGTATAGGGCATGTCCACGACCGTTTTGAGACCGTATGCGTAACTCCTTCTCTTCTCGGGGCGCCCCACCTATGGCCTTCTCGAAACAATTCAAGGCCTCAATGCCATTGTCTTCAGAAAGTAAGGCAAGACCGCGATTGTACCACTCTATACAGACATTCACACTCTCTTCTTCATGAGCGGGCAGTTGCGACATCCTCTCCTGCGCTTCTGCTGCAGCTTGGATTAAATCAATCTCCGCCACATTTTCTGCTTCGACCTCTTCCACAGAATCTTGCGAAAGCAAAAATTCAGCTCTCTGTCTGCATTGCTGCGCCCTTTCAATATGGCCTGCAATAGATAGTGCGTCGGCCAAACCATTCCAGACTTCAGGAGACTGTTTATCTTCCTCAAGAACTTCCTTCCAAGCATTAACCGCACCAATCGCATCTCCATCTTCTGTTAGTTTTCTTGCATTGGCAATTCGATATCCTTTGGTATCAGTGATATCGATATCAGGCTCTATTTCTGCATCAATATCGGACTCTTCTCGGCCATCAAATTCATCCTCGGAAGAATCTTCTTCTTGAGTTGAATCATCTATTTTTTCGACCTCTTTGTCTCGAGCAATCATAGACTCAAGCTCGGCAAGCCTTTCAGATATAGGATGTTCAGATTCTATAGAAACAACTCTGTTCCAGTGTTGAATTGCTGATTCGTTGTCACCTTCATCAGCAAATACCTCACCACGAGCAACTAGACTGTTAATGTGCCCCGGGTCGCATAACAATGCATTAGCAAGCGACTGTTTTGCTTCTTCTGTTTGACCTGATTTACGTTGTAATTGAGACAAATTGTAATGTGTCTTCGCTTCATCATGTCCAATCCTAATCGCGTACTCAAACGCTTGGATTGCATCTTCATCATGGTCTAATTGAGCAAGACAAATCCCGCAAAGCGACCAAAGAGATGCATTGTTGGATTGATCTCTCTCCAAACGTGGCTGGATAATTTCCAATGCCTCATTGGCTGACTGTGATTTTAGTAGTTCTTCAGCTTCTGACACAACTTCCTCGATTGGAGTTAGTACGGGTGATGCAGACAACATCGGTGGCTCTTCTTCAATCACTTCTTCAATCGGCCTAGCCTCTAGCAAAGGCGCTTCTTCGATAACCGGCTCAATCTCTTCTTCGTATAACGCCGCTATTCTCAGCAGTTCAGGAACATCTCCGACAGATTGGATAGCAATTCTAGCATAACTCGAAGCTCGTTGAACATCACTATTCTCTAGAAGCACTGCTAAGTTAGCAGTCGTAGGGCCGTGCGAAGGCTCAATTTCATGAGCTTTCTCAAATGCTGGTATTGCCATGTTCACATCTCCACGCTTGGCGTGAACAACCCCTAGACCGTACCAAGCAGTCGCACTCTGCTCATCCATCTGGGTGGCTTTTTCATAGTCATCAAGCGCACCTAGAAGGTCTCCAGATGATGCTTTGGAGGAAGCATCGTTCAACAATGCAATCAATGCCTCTTCAGCCACGTTCCCGCCTTAGCGCATTATGGTTAAACGTTCTCCGAAGATGTTAGCATTGATACCTCTGTATTCAAGGCCTATCGCGCCTTCGTAGTGTCATGGCTGGAGACCTACGAATCATGGGTATATGCGGCACCTATGGCCTAGATTCTGCTAATGGAAGGATGCTGGAGATTATGTTCGAACATTGCACCCAGTTAGGTGCAGAGTGCATCATTTGGGACAATGTAGAATCTCCACTTCCTCTAGTCGGTGCCGATGGTAGTTGGGATGACGAGAACGTCAAGGCATTCCAGGAATTGGCCACTTCCGCAGATGCTTTCGTTCTATCGAGTCCAGAATATCACGGCACTATGAGTGGTGTGATGAAGAATAGTCTTGATTGGCTATACTCAAAGCACACTTCAGGAAAGGCATTCAGTTTGATGTGTACACTTGGCGGTCAAGCCAGTAACAACACTCTCAATCATATGCGAATTGCTGCGAGATGGATCCACGGTTGGGTTACTCCCGAACAAGTGGCAGTTCCACACATCAAGGAAGCCTTCGATGAGGATGGAAACCTACTGGATGAAAGTATTGCTGAAAGGGTAGAAGGAATGGCCAAATCTCTAGTAGACATTGCAGGGCACCTCAAATCACGGCGATGAGGCCATGTCGAGTTTACCCGAAGGTTCCGAGATCCTCCTAATGTTGGTCGCTATATCTGGTGTTTGTACATGGTATCTCTCAAACTTCACTCGTAATGAAAACGCAGTCAGACTATTTGCTCTGATAGGCGTGGCATCTATGTTGACATTGCTAGGGATGGTGATGATTTGAATCAGATTCCGAGGGAATCCTTTCCTACCAGAGCGGCTGTTTGGTGGGGCCGTAGAGGCCCTGCAGGACCTCACCCAGATGTGAATGGGTGTACGGGCAGAATGATTCTAATTCGCCACCCAAAGACACTATCAAAATTCGAATCAATGATAGCTAGGTTAACTAAGGCGCCCAAGGAGTTGAGACGGCCATTAGATGACATGAACTCCTTGCTTTGGGAGTTGATGGATGGAACCAGATCACTGCAACAGATTAACCAACTAATGGACTCTACTTTCCATGAGAGGATTGCACCTGTCAACGAGAGAGTAGAGGCTTCTGTCACCAACCTAGTTTCTTTGGGACTAGCAATAGTGAGGTCGACCCCTCTCAATGGAGAGTGGGATACATCATCATTGCACGACCCGAGTGGTTCCCTCCCAGGCCCGGACAAGTCACTAGGTATTATTGAGGAAGAGTAACTATTGCTCAGGCTCAGGAGTATCCATCCTCTTCTGTTCGTCGAGTGAATGCTTTCGCTTAGCAGAGAAATAAACTAACAGAGGTAGGAACAACAGGAATGCGAAACAGCCCACTAGGGTAGCAAAACTGTATACAGATTCCTGTATTGGGTCTAACTCGAAAGCTTCGACTGAAATCAAATCATGAGTTACGACAGTTAACGAAACCTCAACGCTTGTTGAATCAATTACGGCTCCATCCTGTAAGACCGTGATTCTCCAAGTCACAGTTTTGTTTTCGCCACTCATCAGTTCGGCTGCTGCAATTTCAGCGGCTGACTGATTTTCACTCTGTAAATATCCCAGACCGTCAATAGGCAATTCTAACGAAACAATACCTCTCATGATATGAGAATCAGACTCTACTTCAGACTCATGCAAAGTTGAGTATTCACAAGTCTCAGAAACTTCCGTAGTCTGCTCACCGCAGTTGAAGTTATCAGCATCCGGAGAGCCTAGTAGAGGAGAATAGTGCCACTCTGTTCCCGAGGCATCAATTCGAACTGTCATTCCATCCTGCACGCCTTCTAGAGAGAGATTTAACCAAGTTATTCCAGATTGAGTTGTAACAAACCAATCGGCACTGCCTTCTTCACTCTCTTGTAAATCCAATTCGACCTCTGCGTTAGTTGTCGTGTAGCCGTAGTATTCCGTATCTACCGTGTTTGAGTAAACTGCGTAAGACAGAACCAGAACTAGGGTAAGCCCAGTACCTATCATGGTCCTGAGCATGTTCGGGTTACGCGACATCGACTTGCGCATGCCCGTTCGTGCTGAGTGAGGGATTTGAATACTTGTGACGGGCTACCAGTTGCACTGCCACGTAGTGGCAAACAGAGTCATCACGATTAAATATGGACTCTAGGACGGCCGGACCGCGCTGTGAGCCTATGACTACTGTACACGATGTCCCGGCCGATCTACTAATCGCCGAGCTGGCAAGCCGCTTGAGTGAAATGAGTGACATCTCTGCCCCAGACTGGGCGGACTACGCTAAGACTGGCACTCACCGTGAAAGACCTCCCGTTCAATCAGACTGGTGGCAGGTTAGATCCGCTGCTATTCTACGCAAGGTAGGCATGCTAGGCCCAATTGGTGTCAATCACATGTCCCAACACTTCGGAGGACCGAAGGATAGAGGAGTAAAGCAAAACCGTGCAGTTGCTGGCTCTAGGAATGTTGCTCGTACAATTATGCAGCAATTGACTTCATGCGGACTTATCACAAGCAAGCACAATCCGGCTGGCACTGTCAACCTAGGGAAGGTTCTGACCAGTGAGGGGCAAAGCTTACTCGATGAGGTTGCTCATGCAGTCAGGCCACAAGCAGAAGAGAGATACCCTGGACTCTCAAACTACTGAGGTGAATGAGATGGCAAGGAACAAACCATTCGCTAAGAAGCAAAGACTACTCAAGGTAACCAAGCAGAACCGCAGAGTTCCTGTCTGGGTAATGCTACGAACCAATCGTAAGGTGAACACCCACCCAAAGAGACACATGTGGCGCCGCTCAAAGCTACAGAGGTGATTTGATGGCAGAAGTAAAGGAGATGACCATCCCATTGCGCGCTGCTTGGAATGTCCCAAGAACTCGCCGAGCAAACCGCGCAATGACTGAGATTCGTAATCATGTTGCACAGCACATGAAGATGTCCGAGGATGAGGATTTGTGGATAGACGAGAAGGTCAACCACGTAATTTGGGCCCGAGGCATGCAACATCCACCTAGGAAGATCAAGGTTGTATGTACTAGGGAAGAGGGATTCCCGATTGAAGTCAAGTTGTTGGAGGCCTGAAAATGGGTAACATCAGACCTTCCTTCATTAAGATTAGAGCACTTAGGCTCCTAGAGGTCTATCCCGACCAATTCACAGACGATTTCGATACCAACAAGCATCTTGTCAGCGAATTCACTGATGTTGACAATAAGAGGATGAGAAACTGGATTGCCGGATACATCACTCGCTACAAGCAGCGCCGCACAGATTGAGCACGCTCTTGATGGATGACTCTCTGCGAACAGCATGGGTGACCATAGGCCGGAGTCTCTGCCTGCATTCAATGAGAATGTCTGTGTTGTGCTAATCAACCCCCAGATTGATGGAAACATAGGTGCTGTAGCACGCTCAATGCTAAATTTCGGCTTCACCGATCTTCGCATAGTGGGCCGCTCTAATGATTGGACTGAAGAGTCTAGGAATAGGGCGAAGAATGCCCAAACAGTGCTGGACAATGCCCGGTGTGTTGAATCATTCCAAGATGCCATTTCTGACTGCTCTATTGTTGTAGGTACGTCCGGTAAGAGAGAGGATGGCGACAAGACAGCAATGCGACACTTCCTACTGCCAGACGAACTCCCTTCGAGACTATCTGAAACTGAGGGACGGGTTGCCTTAGTATTTGGTCCAGAAGGAAAGGGACTACTCAATGAAGAACTCTCAATGTGCGATCTACTAGTAACGATTCCAACATGGGAAGGGTATCCAATACTAAACCTAAGTCACGCTGTTACAGTAATCTGTTATTCCTGGTATATTTCTTCTGACAGAAGTATACCATTCGGTGCAGGAGAGAGGTTGCTGGACCCCGAACTCAGAATCAGATTAAGACAGGAGATTTCCCGTTTAACTAAGAACATGCCAGCTAAAGAGCACAGAAGAAAAGGTATCGAGGAAACACTAGTCAGAGTAATTCTGAGAGGGTTGCCTAAGGACGATGAAATCCATAGATTACTAGGCGTAATTTCAGAAGCAGCAGATTCGTTTGAAGATGAATCATAGGGGCCCCTCTACCTCTGTTATACAGAACTGCTAAATTTCAGACTGTTGGAGAGTATTTTGTGACTCTTGATTCGTATCCCGAAGATATCAGAATCTTGCTGGCTAGATTGAGTGGATTGGATTTAGAGAAATTGCCTGGAAGTAAAGAAATCACAACCGTCTTGACGGAGGAATTGGTTTCATGGGCGAATGAGAACGGATGGTATCCTGAGAGAGAATACAAAGCAGGAATATTCAGAGAACATAAATCCGGTAAATACGAAGGAAGAATAGATGTTTACGTTAACAGGGATAGTCTAATTCCAGAAAAGGGCCTTCCTCCTCTTGCAATAGAGATCGATAGAGGCAATAAAAAATGGTCAATAATGAAGTTAGAACATCTACAGGGAAGAGGTTGTTCTTGTCTTTGGATAAAGTGGGGAAAGAAGATTGACATCGAAATCCCAGATGGAATAATGACTTTCCATGTCCCTCTGTGAACCCTATGTTATGGACAATCTTTCATTGGGTTCTGCTGCGAACCCGTATGACTCGGATATGACTCATTCATACCGGCTGACTGAGGGGCGACTCATTCGCTAGCGTCTGATTCGGCCCACACGACCACTAGTAATTATTTGGTTGAG
>CEUZ01285760.1_pt1 | contig 15150 bp, 22 predicted proteins | sample 361511 | NCBI WGS metagenome assembly CEUZ01 (sample SAMEA2622822, study PRJEB7988) | marine metagenome | biome: marine biome (ENVO:00000447); feature: surface water layer (ENVO:00002042); material: "saline water (ENVO:00002010), including plankton (ENVO:xxxxxxxx)" | depth 5 m
TTCGGTCATATATCTAACCCTCCAACAGACCATCCAGAATCACATCCAGATAGGATTACAGTAATTATTAATATTCCAAGTAGAATAAGAATAAAACCAGCAAATACTTTAAACTCATTCGGTTTCAACTTCTTTAGGCTCCTTATTCAAATCTACCTGAAGAGCATCTAAGAATGCTTGTTTACCAAATCGCAACTGAGTTAGATTAAACTCAGATGCTGAAACTTTTCTATCTAAGTCTGCTATATGGTTAATCATTGTTTTCTGCTCATCAGTTAGTTCTGACTCTTTATAGTCTTTTCCAAACAGATTGATTGGTTTTTCTTTTTCTTTTTTCGCCATCACAATCTCCTTTGTGGTTTGTTAATTAAACTTTTTTAAAATCTGCAATTGCCTTTGCGAGTTCATCGCTGTAAGATTTAGCACGTTCCATTTCTTTATCATATCTTGCTTTTTCATTCTCCAATTCAGATAAACTATACTTACGGCTTATATCTGGCAATGCCTCGCCAGTAAAAGCGTCATAGCTTTTTGACACCAAACAGATGGTATCGTCGTCCTGTTTCACGAACGAAGTTTTACTTGCGGATTTTAGTGTACTATATTGTGACCAATTCATTTATTCTCCTTTGTTTATTTAGCTTCTAATGCCGCTACTTTAGCGGATAATTCTTGTACTGCTTTGACTAAAATCGGCACCAATTTCGACATATCTATTTGTTGTGGCTTAATTTTGCCATCTTCGTTTACGGCATCTTTTTCACCATAGATAGCTTCTGGGACTATATCACTCACTTCATGAGCTAAAAATCCATCCATTATTGTAGAATCTGGGTCTGAAATCATATTAAATTTCTTCGGCTTTAATTGATTTATTCGACTTAAACCATCAGACATATCAACTACATTCTCTTTCAATCTATAATCTGAACTTGTGCCGTAAGCTGTTGTGTTTGCGGAAAGATTAGAACTAATTGAACCAACTAATGTATCATCGTCATCATGAAAAGCAATCATTCCCCTGGTGCCACTTGTAAGAGCGCATTCAATATCTACAACCCCAGTACCTCCTTCTGGACCCTTAATGTGCATTGCCCCAGCAGTAGACGTACTGCTAACACCAGCGAAGTATTTTTCTGCGTGAACAGTAGCCCCACTATCCGATGCCATATAAACTGCGTCTACATCTGCGTTTCCAAGAGTTACTGAATTATTACCAACCCCTGTAACCCCTGAGCCTATTACAGTTTGATTTGATGCGTTGTTTGCAGATGTGTCTGCACTTTTACCTATACAAGTATTATTACTCCCTGTGGTAATGACATCTCCGGCACTTGTTCCAAAGGCTGTATTATTATCCCCCGATGTAAGAACTTTCAGTGTATCTTTCCCCACCGCTGTATTTGCATCTCCATCTTCAAGCTCTTTACAAGAATTTTTTCCAATAGCTACCATTCCAGAACCAACATAATTAGGATCATATAAAGCCTGGTATCCAATCGCAATATTATTATATAAATTAGCATTCACATCAGCTTTTAAATTCAGTGCTTCAAAGCCGATAGCTATATTATTATCAATGTTACCAGTGCCTTCATCTGCCGCCCCCATGCTATTATAGCCCAGAGCGACATTGAAACATTCGGCTGATACTGCCGCCCCAAGAGTCAATGCGCCTATTGCAACATTTCCATCACCTGTTGTCATCAAAGCCGCAGAATTATAACCGACTGATGTATTTGACTGACCTGTTTGTAAGCCTCTCGATGATTTAAACCCTAATGCAGTATTCTTACCTTCTGTGGGTCCACCTTCATATATTGCTAATGATTCAAAGCCGATAGCTGTATTGCCTTCACCATCTTGACTGCCAGCTAATGCCCCAGCCCCGAAAGCACAATTGTCATCACCTGTTGTAAGTAACTTCCCTGCACCATGCCCATATAATGTATTATCGTGACCATTTGTAGTAATTGCATTTCCGGATAAATAACCCATCGTGGTGTTCCCGCTGGTACTGTCTAATCCACCAGATCCACTATCATTATTCGATAGGCTGATTCGGGAGTTGGAATTGAGTCTAAAATTTTCAAGGATACCCGATACGTTTCGAGTCTGAAAACTAATAGCAGATAATCGATCGCCTAATTGTATAAAGTTAATTGCCGCATGAGCTGAACCACTACTTCTATTGATTGCTCGAATAGTTAAATGACTGTTAGATGCCTCAAACTCTGGATTGTATAACTGGATACCAGTACCAGCTATTGCAGTAGCTGAATATGATGTATCATCTGAACTTGTAATTGCCAACGGTACTGGTGGGGATGCATTCCCAATTCCTACGTTATCCGTAGTTGCACCTGACTCTAAATATAATCCTGTAGGGGCGACTACGCCACTATCATTCATTAGCTCGACATTAGTGCCTGTTTGGCTATAAGTATCAGCCCTTTTTAAGAGGTCTTGATATGATGCGGCTATTGTTTGCCCTTTTAAAGTTGCCATAATTTTACTCCGTTAAGTTTCCTTGTTATTACAAATACAACTTACCGCCCGAAACTTTTCTGACATGGTTGTATCAAAATTCTTTATGTTACGTCTTCCCATTTACGATGCTCATTTTCCCATTGATCATTTACTAACTGCCAAAGATCTCTGGCAATAGCTGCTGATCTGGTAACAAAACTTCGTAAACCTAATTTTAATGCTAACATTATCCAATGTAAGCTATTAGCATCCCAGATGTAATATCAATCTCAGTCCACCTGCCAAAGATCGTAGCACCCTGTGGGAATGTATTACTATCTGCTATCTGCAAACCGCCTGACCCTTGAGTAGTTGTTTCTGCTCCATCTGATTCATTATGAGCAGCAGCTTGCGTATTCGCATATTGATCTTCATCTTCAGCTACTAACCCCCCGCTTGAATCAAATACAGTATCTTCTAAGAATGTTATTGCTATAAAAACAGTTCCTGTTGGAGGGCTTGAAGCTCCGCTTGCGTCTAGAAAAATAGATCCTACTTGACCAAATCCTAGATTCCCTGCCTCTACTACTGAATATTTTTGTTTTCCGCCAGCCATCTTGTTTCTCCTTTCTATGCCTTACCGAGCTTGACTATTCTCATGGGCATGTTGGTTAATAATTATTATACGCCACCGTCATCAACTATAGCGGCTACCTGACAAGTTACACTTCCTGAATGAGTATTACTTGGATATCCATAAGTACCATCCATAGTAACAGCAATTGCGTGAATAGACCCTAATGGAGTTGCATAAGTTTTTAAAACTACCATTTCACCAGCACCAAGATAAATATTGCCTGCTGTATTATGAGCTGGAGTTCCTCCGTCAGTTCTTATAGCAACACCATCAGTACTGGTAGTTGATATATTCTTAATAGCTATCCAAGCTACATCATCATCTGCTACAGCCGTAGTATCAGCGGTTCCTAAATAATCTCTATCTGCTACTAAATCAGCTGCTGAACTGACAGCAACTTCTGCAAAAAGCCATTTGTCGTTTGCATCTTTTGGTCCGTAAATACAATTTCCTCTTATACCTGATCTTATATCATCCATAAAAACAGATGCTGATAAACTTGCTATTCCTTTATCCGCCATAATTAAGCTCCCTGTTGCTGTAGTGTTTTACCACTAATTAATAGTTGTAAGCCTTGATTATATTCAGTATTTAACTGTTTATACTGACCTTGCTTCCATTGGTAGTCAGTAGAATGTTTCTGTATTTTAGCATTATAGTTTTGAATATCTGCATTAAATTTTTGAATAATAGCTGAAACTTCTGACTGATAATCTTGAACTTCAGAAGAATATTTTTGCAATAATTGAGCATCGTCAGATGATGAAAGTTGTGCATTTTGTATAGCAATTTGAAGATTTGCTTGATATTCTACATTAGCATCATTAAATACATTTAATTCATTTTGTATATTAGCCTGATATTCCCCAATCTGAGAATTAATTTCTTGAATTTTTACTGATGCAAGTTCTACATCTTCATCTGTTGATATAAAAGTATCTACAGTACCAAAAGCAGGAGCAACAACAGGTCCATTATAAACCGGAGCAGTAGAGTCAAAAGTAACTGAATTAGAAGTTAATACAGGCGGTACTGGAGATACTGGTAATATAACATCACTTATATCTGTTGGTAGATCAGATGTTTTATCAGCCATTAAACGCTGTAAACATCTTACTGCACCGCCAAGAACCAGTAAACGCTCTGCTTCCTGTGGGAAATTAGTAACCGTACTTCCACCTTCAACTATGGCTGTACTGCCGTCTGAAGTAGGTATTTTAGGAACATAATGTAAATGCCCTGAAGTAGCTCCACTTCCGGCAGCTCCATTTACATACACCTTTTCATCTTCTATGTAATAAATAGGATTTGTATCACTCGCTGCATATATGGAAGCTGTATCATTATATCTTGCTTTCTCAATAGATCTAATTTCTTTAGCAGGTAAATCACTTTTATCTACAGCAAGAACTTTTTTCCCTGCTGTTGTTAGCCCTGAAGAAGTAATAGCTGTTGTTTTTGCTACTGCTAATAATTTTTGAGGAGGGAGTACACTAATAATTTCTGCACCTATGTCCTGTATAGATGTTGTAATAAGGTCGTCATCTCCTACTGATCCAATTAAATCTTCTATTTGTGTTTTAAAACTCATCCTGATATTGCCACTTTAGTAAATGTTGTTGCTGTATTATTAACCGATGAAAAAGATGTTAAGCCATCCCATTCTAATGGAAGGCTGCTGGACGCTACAAGAGCATCTTCCCAGTTAGTAGCTGTAAGATCTTCCCAGTAATAAGTCTCTGAAAAGATTGTATCAAATGTTGTTGCTATCGGATTGACACTGCTGAAAGTAGCGGAAGCATTAGATACTGATGTAAAAACAGTTCCGTCTGCGTCTATTGTTGATTCTGTAAAAGCCATTAGAAGTCGTATTGTTTTATGTGATAGCCTGAGCCATCTCTTTGTTTATTGGCATATTTCTTTGCTTCATTTAATTCTTCTCTCCAGAGTGTCCTGAAATATGTAGCCTGTTGTAATCCATTTGGATTTGTTTCATATCCTTTTGCGATAGCATAGTAAGCTAAAGCATCATGAAACTCTGCTGGAATAGCTGGTTCTTCAGCAAGTGCAATGCCAGTTCCAGATGCTACAAAATCTTCATCCCTTTTTACCGCATGTACATTGACAGTCTTGACTTCGCTTACTGATACGTAATCTGTGCTGCTGTCGCTCTCTGATCGAGTTGCTATAGCTATAGCGTCTCTCTCTGTCCACCATACTTTCTTTAACGCACTTGTTCTTTCCGCTGTTGACATTAGGTAGTATCCATTTTCTCAGGTTGTCGAACCAATCTGGGTATTTCATAGTTGTCATAATCTACTCTTGTAATTTCTACTATAGCATCATCAAGGTTATAGTAACGCTGACCATCAACGGTAGGAAATGTATATAACTGTTTTAGTATTCTTGTTTTCCTGCAAAATTCATCCAGAGCTTTGTTTAAAAAGATCCTGATCTGTGTCTCGCCAAGATGCGGATGATGTTGCTGTACTGTTTCTATTAATTGTTTCTGTGTCATAGTATTAAGTCAGGGGAGCATTACGCTCCCCCAACTCGTTTGTTTAGTTATCAATCACTATCTGTAAACAATGCTGTTCCATCGGAGTCTGCATCATCAGAATACACACAACCTGAAACCATCCATTGATCAGATGCTATCTTTGTTAACTCTATCCATGAGCCTACTTCACCACCAGTATCTGCAAGATCGGCATCAAGGACAATATTACAGTCATTGGCTGCTGGTAAAACTGCATGAGCATAACCAGCTGTAGTAGATGCAAGTATCACACCTCCTACAAAATCATCACCACCAGAATCTGCAATATCTCCTGTCTTAATTGTATAAGCATTATCATTCGCTGTTTGAACAATGAACTTTACAGTAAATCCAGTATGAACATTTGCATCCGTTGGTAATGTAACTGTTATAGCAGAAGAGCTATTTAAAGACATGATCTTACCAGAATCAGCTTTTACAAGCGTTTTATCTGCAGTAACATCTACAACACCTGCTGTTGTTCCACCTAAATAAGGTCTAGCCATAATAAGCCTCCTTACGCTGTGATTTTAAACAGATGATGACTTTCAATTAGCTGTATACCAACACCTTCATCAGACATGTATTGATCTTTAACACCATCAAAGGCATTATCGGTCTTAATGTTTGTCTGATACATAGATGGACGATAAACTGCATGGAATAGATTCTCATCAGATACAACTGCCATGTACTTGTTATATGGTCCACGTAATGCTGGAGTTGGAATCAACTGCAACATTCCATGAGGTGTCTCAAGTACACGATAATTGAAACCAAGAGCATCACGCTTCATATCTCCAAGAGAAACTGTCCAACCTGAGTTGCCAGCAATTCCTGAAGAACCAGCCATTTTAGACCAGTAACCCAAAGCACCAGCGCCACAAAAAGCACGCTTTAAACCTGATTCTGGTACGTACTGGAATACTTTTTCCATGTCATCTACAAAATCTCCATAGCCGTAGCTTGAGGAAACTGTAAAGTTGTTCTGGTCATCGCCTGAACTAATAGCATAGTTCTCCAATGCGGAGATAATACCATAAGTTGTACGAACAAGATTGCCATCTGAATCTAATGCAACACCATCTGCAAATGTTTCATCAGGTGTTCCGTCTGGACCTGCTTCACCAAGTCCTGTACCACCAAAACGAACACCAAAAAGAAATGCTTTCTCTTTTTGCATCTTGTGTTCTTGCGCCTTTTGCCTACGCAATCTTGCTAGTTCAGAAGACTCTCCACGAAGAACTGCTGCTTCCAGAGTTCCTGTAACTTGCAGAGGGGTCTTAAAGATCTGACAAGAATTGTAAACAACCTGCAATTCATCTGACCATGCATCTGGAGCAGAGGAACCCTCGCCCTGTGCATTGCCAACGACTAGAAAGATGTCATTGTTAGCCAAAGCAATATCATTGCCAGTTGAAGTCCATAAACCAGTAATAACAATTACTGTTGAACTTGTAACTGATTGAACTCTGATAAGGGCTTTTTTACTTCCATAGCCAGTTGTCCATACTTCTGCGATGATACCTTTTAAGCTATCGTCTATACTGATATTGGTTGGTGTATCTACTGTCACAGTTGTGGTAGTAGTACCATCAGAATCAATATCGTCAGTATCGCTATTACATAGCCATGTTTGCTTTACCCAAGGATTACGATGTTCAAACATCTTAAACGTTGGATCTGGAACTTTTCGCATTTCCTGATTACTAATCAATGTAGTAAACGGAGCAACGTCTGTCCAAAGCTCCCTAGTTACCTGCGGATCAACGTAAAAATTTCGTCGATCCGTATAAAGTATACTAGAAGCTCCATCATTATATAGCTGCTTTTCTGTAGCTGCCATTTTATTCTCCTTTTATTTTAGTTTACTTTATAACTATTACCTCCCCAGTAAAGCATCACTAAATAATTGCTCTTCAGTTCTAGGCTGTTCAGCTTGTCCTGTCTGCACTGCTGCAGTTTTAGGAACCGCTAAACGACCTGCTTGATTCTGCATCTCTTCAGTACGCTGTTTTACTACTGGGTTGGGATTAGTTCTTAATTCAAACAACTTGGCTAAATTGTCAAGAGTAAGGTTATCAGGATTCTGCGACCATTCTACAAACTGTGCAGCTTTTTGATTATCATAACCAAAATTGTTCACAGCGTGACTCATGGCTTGAGACTGTACCATACGTAGCTGTTGCTGTTGCATCTGCTGTTGGTACTGTGCCTGCATTTCCTGATCCCGTACCTGATCTTTCTTTGTGAGAAAGTCAATGTACTGGTCCCTGTATGACTCTTTAGCTATTCGATACCTAAAGGAATCCGATTCAGGATCATTATAAGCATCGACCTCATTGTATGAATGTGGTCTTTCAGGTGCTGTAGGCTCCTTCAATGAAGGCTCTTGGAGTCCTTGCGGGTGTCCTTGAGCTTGTCCGTTGGAGGGCGAGCCTTGCTGGTCAGCGTTTTGGGGTACTGTATTAGTCTTGTAGTAATCCAATTCGCTCCGTAAAGCTCTTAGCTCTCCCTTGGCTTTGTCAGCTTGTGATTGCCAATATTCAAAACGAGTTGAGTCGTCTCTGGGGGAGACTTCGTTTGTTTGTTCTTCCGTGATTGGTTCGCCCGTACCTACAGGATTTTCTGTAGGTATCTCCCCCATAGGGATACTGGGTTGCTCTGTTTGCAATCCAGCGTTCTCTACAACGGGACGATCAGCTTCACGTGTTTCTAAGATATTCTCCATTTTATTTCCTTTGCGATTTGGTTATTTCCAGCAACCGCTTTCTTCAAGTTTAATATTTACTCTTAACCTTTTTATTGGTTTTCTTTGCATACTTTTTTGCAGCTTGTTTGCCTTTTTTAGTATACGAAAATTTTTTCTTTCCTACTTTTGGCATTATCTAAAATCCTCTGGCATCATTGTATTGCCTTGAGGTAAATCTTTTGTAAAAGGATTAAATACTTCATTTAATATTGACTCATCTAACTTAAAACCATATGGTTCTAAGTTTTCTCTTTTCATTATTTCTGCAACTTCTTTTACAGACATATCTGGTTTAATAATGTTATTACCAGCAGCAACTCGTAAAGCTCCTATAGAATAACCTATATCGCCATCTCCATATTGTTCAATTGTTGGATTCATAATATCTTGATGTTTGTTATATAGATCCATAGTTACAGTTTGTTTATCTCTTAATCTTTTGTTCCATCCGGTAAACTGCTTTAATCTACTAGGCTCTGGATAAGAAGTAAAAGTTTCTCCTTTTCCTTCATTTAAAAGAGCCATAGCTCCCATTCCTCCACCAATCATTCCTAATGTGCCTTTTAAATAACTCATTATTCCTCTATGCTTAGAATTTCTTCATTTAAGCGTCTCTGAGTATTGCGTCTTTCATCAAAATCTTCTATATCTTCTTTAGCACTCTTAAGCTCATCTTGTAATCTTGTCTGGTAGAGTTTTGCAGCCATTTCGACTTTAGCCTCTGCTTTAGCCAGTTTCTTTTCAAATTCTTTTACTTCTACACGCTTTCTATCATGTAAGGACTCTCTTTGTGCTGTCTGCAGATCTCCCTTGAGCTTTTTGATTTCTTCAGACTGAGCCTGCATCTGCTGTTGCATTTTCTGCATCTGTCCCGCCCTCTCTAACACACCTTCCATATCTGCAACATCAGTCTGCTTAAGAACTTCAATCTGATCAATAAGACCGCTTTGATATAACTGCATATAGTACTCAAACCTTGCCCAGCGATTAGATGGAAGAGTTGAGCCTGATAACACAACAACATCATATTTACCAATAGTAATATCATTTATTTTGCCAATAAGATTTCCAACGTCATCATATAAAGGACTATTCACCTGCATCTCTAATGGTCTGTTATTCGGCTGCATTAGCCTGAATACCTTTTGATCGGTATAAACAAACTGTATTAACTGAACTACAACCCTGGCAAGCTGATTTATACATTCTTCTATATCATCACGCTTGGATTTAATTCTCCTTTGCCCATATTCATCTAAGGCTACAGTCCCTTTAAAAGTTTGGGGTGCAGAGCCGACATCGCCTTGCATAAGTGCATAGATACCGAGGATTCTTTCAATATCGGCTCTTGCGTCAGCCTCATTCTTATACAGCTCGTTAGGTAAAGGGACTGGACCTGCAACAATGGGCTTCCCCAATTCTGGATCAAATTCTATTACTGCTGTACCTGCTTTTCCCCATTCTTCTTCTAAATGCTGTTTATCCATGCTTCCACGTGGTATAAGAAGTTTAACATTGGTCGAACTGGATGCATGAGCTACAATCAGGGATCTTATCTTATTAATATACTCCTGCAAGCCTTTCACCAGTCTTACATCACTCATTGGATAAGGATTCCTGTTAAAACCATTCATAAATGGAACAACAGGGTAATCTTCGATTGGCAGGTCCACCATAAACAACTGTACATCACCCACGCTGACACATTGCTGTATCTGGGTCATCTCTATCTCATTTACCATGATACCGCCATCTTCTATAAGGTCAGCCTTGGTTAAAACATCAATGGTAGTAGTACTTCCGGGAATAGAGCCTTGATGCTCTTCACCTGCCATAGGGGACGGCTGACCAGTCATTGGATCAAGCATAAGGTGATATGTATTACCAAATTGCTTTTGTATTTCCATATAAGTACTGACATTATTCTTATCCGTATGAACGGTTTGCTCACCCGCATTGGTGATTAAAACTATAGGTTCTTGTTTGTATTCCTCAAAATCTACTTCATTTAAAATTTTCTGTTCATCGCTTAATGGATCATATATCTTGTAGTATGGTCGTCTTATTTTACTATAGCGTTCAAATAACTCTAACTCACGCTCATCAGTAATAGTGGTCCCGCTTATACGCCTCTTTAGAGTAACATCCTCACTCTTAAGAGCATATCGTGATTCTGATGCTATATTAATATAATTTGTTTCAGCAGCTTCACGTATATGATCTTCAAACTCTGGATATGTCTCTATAAGCTGTGTCTGAGATATTATCTTACCAACAATGATATGTGCAGCGTCTCTGGCAAAAGGATCTTTGGAGCTGGGGTCTATATATAATTCCAGAGGGTCAATAGATTTTAACTTAACTTCCCCAGCCCCAAAATCAGCATCTGGGTCAATATGTGCCATCATAACGCCCATACCCTTCACATAATAATCATCAATAGCCTGTTTTAATTCTACATTGCCATTGGAATGATCCCAGATGTAAGCCATTAGGTCAGAGAACATCCTACCGACTTTAGCATCGCTATTCTCTCTCGCTGTGGACTGAAATTTTGGATTATTAGATGTGAGCATTGCTTTTGCCTGCTCAACTGCACTATATACTACATTAACAACCAATGGCTCTTGTGCTCTCTTCCTGAGAGCTGATACTTGATCATCTGTCCATTGCTTGCCGTTTCGGAACTCATTATCCTCAACTGCTTGTTTAACCCAGTTCTGCCTAGCAGACGAATAGTCTGATAGCAGGTCTTGGGTTAGCTGTACTTCTTCTGTTTTAGTCTTATTACCGTGCAAAGTATGTGAAAAGGGTTAATTGACTAATTAATCAGTACTTAAACTATTACTTCAAGTAAAAGTTCCTAAATTAAGCTATCTTCCAGCTTATATCCTGATCTTCATTATAAGTATAACGAATCTTTTTTTCTTTTACAACACTTTTATGATTAGGAGGGTAACATTTTTTCATAGCATAGAATAATCCATCTAAAAGGTCATCATGCTTACCTCTTGGATAGAGTAGAAGCTCATCATAGAGTTCAGTCATTTCTTTTAGCATATACATCTTCTTTTGTGCAAAGTATGGCTGCATAGTCTCAAGTCTTGATGATTTACTTGTTCTTGGGCTTTCTTTAATCTCTAAACCCGATATGAAGATCTTTTCTTCATCACATCGCTGACGAAGGTATTCCCTAAGCATTTCCTGATAGCCTACACTCTCTACCCTTACCTTTACAGGCTTAAATAGCTTAAAGTACTCTATAATGCTTTCAGCAAGTTGCATGGGAGTTGCCCTTTGGCGGTAATACTGGAGAATATACCTGTTATTGTTTTCGTCTACTGCAACAGGCATGATTACAGAGTAATCTGCCGTTTTGCGTACCGAAGAAGCAGGATCAACCCCCATGAATAGATTAACGGGAAACTCTTTATCCCCATCAGTTAAATAATGGTTATTATTATTATCAAATTTTAGTTTATAGCTATGATACTGAATATAGTCCTGTTTGAATAACTGGTCTTCATCTCCAGTGATTTGGCACATATACTCACGGTAAAAGACTGAAGTCCTGCCTATAGAGTCCAATTCTTCTTTTTTTTGTATTAATTTTTTTACAGGCTGCCATTCTTCCCATAGGGCTTTATTATTATCTATATCGGGGCTGAAATGCATATTCTTCCAGCCTTTCATGCCCTTTAAGACTTCAACCATGCATCTTTGGTGCTGTGGAGTGCCAATAACACATATCTTCCCTTTTTGAGGGTCCAGTGAAGGTACAGCACTCTGTAACAGCCATCTCAGGTTCTGTTCCATAGCTTCGGCTGTTTTGGTATTATTCTCATCTTCAGGATCATCTACTATAATAAGCGTAGGACGCTGTGAGCCAACTTTAATACCACGTAACTGCTGTCCCGTGCCCTTGCAGATAATCATAGAACCGTCCTTTAGCTCTATCTCGCTTTTAGCCCATTGCCTTGCACTGTGCTGTCCCCAGTACCCGTAGATCTGCCGGAAGGAATCGCTGTATTCTATGGTGTCCTTGATTGTTCCAAGGAGCTTGATAGCATGATCTTGGGTACGGGAAACCAGCACAATGAGCTTTGCCCCACTATGATTCATGATATGATATAGGGGATATACACCTCCAACAATGGAGGATTTAGCATGACCACGTGGGGCAATAATATTCGCCTGCCTTATATCATCATCTATAAGAACATCAGCTATTTGATAGTGAAATTCTGGAGATGCAGCTGAAAACATATTCGGCATGATTACCTTTCCGAACATAATCATATTATCTTTCAGTTTTCTTTTGATATATGATCTATCTTTATCCATTGAAACTAATCATCACTATATTGTTCATAATAATAGCCTACATCTTCCATCTCTCGCAGTGTTTCTATAGCCAGGGTAGACATATACTCAGGATTGCCATTATGCATAACGGCTAATACATGAAGAGCCTTTATAGCTATCTCCAATTGCTGATCCTTGAGATTCTTCTCTGTAATTCCGTTATATTCTTTCTCAAGTTCACTCTGAGGCTTCATTTTCTTCGCTTTTTCTCTGCAATGTAAGCCGTTTATCCTCTTTCGCCATAGTATCGGCTATCTGCTTAGTCACATCTACCTGTATTGTGTCTGTTATCATCTTTTTATTAGGCTTCATCTCCAATAAGTCCATTAAACAGTCATTTGCTTTTAAAAAATTATTAACATCACCCTTACTCTCTGCCATATGAAGGGCACGGAGTACATTATCAACTGCAAGCTCCTTGCTTATCCCCTTATCTTTTAGTAATTCCTTTAGTTTTTTCTCTATCATACGCTTTGCTACCTTTTGTTTAAGAAATCTGCGTACCGTTGCTGCCGGGATCTTTTGATCTGGTCTATATATCTCTCCAAGAGCATTAAAGTCCACTTGTCCATTACTAAGGAGCATATGTGCATAAGATGTAACAGTATTCTTAGCCCTGGTAGTACCAGATTCTTCTTCATCCCATCTCCTCTTAGGATTTGTCTTGCTGTATACTCCATATTTGTGATTTTTCTCAAATAATATTTTGGAGAATCTGCTGACCCATCCAACCCCGCAAGTAAGCTTTATAAATGTTTTCGTATTTCCATGCTTATCTGTGTAGTCCTTGCGGTCATAACACTTGGCTACATAGTCATCATCTGTGTAAGCCCATTCATCCTCGTGTGCCTCTTTCCAGTAAACTATGGCAAGCCCCAGCTTTGCTGCCTCTACTTTTGTAAAGACATCATAATTGCTGGTTTTTCCGTTAATCCTGCGTTTTATTTTCATAGTTGATCCATGTATAGCTACTCTATTAGAGAGGCTCTACTTATAGTATAGCTCTACTACTATTATATAATAGTATTACTTTAATCCATACTCTTTTTGGGCGGCATTTCTACACCCATTTTATGAGCTACTATACGGCTAACGATCTCATATTCAGCATCTAGTTCTTCTACATTAGCATTCATTTTACTGGTAAACTCCTTGTATTGCTTATCTGACATGATACGCTTCTCCCATGTGCCTGTCTCTAAATTAAACACCTCATATTCCCGCTTCACTTTTGTCTTCATGCTACACTTTAAGTTAAGTACTCTATAGTACTGCTACAAGACAGAATAGTTCCAGTACTCTTTTAAAAAGTACAACAAGAATGCGTGTGAGGGAAACGTAGAGTACATACCCCCCGTTAATTCGGGATGGGTTGCCTAATCTACGTTGAGTTCAGTTAATTGAGTTCGGTTCACAATGTGTGAGTAGCCTAACGCACTCACTCAGTCTATCCTCTAATACACATGCGTGTGTGACCCTTTACCTAATCCCTACACTCTATAGGAGAACTATTACATATGTCTGTCTCCCCTATGTATAGCATAACATAAGGAGAAATAACTATGCCAGATATCACATTAAGTGACGATACATTCAAAAAGATAGAGACTTCTGTAACCTTAGGTGTTAAGAGAGCCTTATTTGATTATCAAAACTATTCAATTGAAAAACTTCCAGAGAACTTGGAGAAAGTTCTAACTGGAACGATTAAATCATTTGAAAAATCATTACCATCAATGATCAAATCATTTAAAAACATAGAAGAGATCATATCTAAATCATAAATAGATTAAGGGGGTAACCATTCCCCCTTTCTCCTCTATTTATAGTTAACTAAAAAGGACAAATCATGTTTAAAAACATAGCACTATACACTCTCGGAGCTTTAATAGTAACAACTGAAAAAGCAGTAGATACTGTTAAATCTGTTAAGAATATAACATCTATTAAAACTGATGCTAAAAAACACTTCAAACAGTTTAACGATAAAGCTTCTGATTCATTCAAATTCTATCATAAAGATAATGATAAACGAATAGATGAATTAATTAAAAAGAATGATCTTTTGCAGAAGATAATTGAAAAGAAGATAGAAAAAGGGGATACATTATAAAATAAAGGGGGGTTGTAAAATCCCCCTTTTTTAGTTAAAAAATGGTTTCTTATAAACAATAATAACAAGTTAAAAACTTGTATATGATATTACAAATCAACAACAATTAAGTTAAAAAATGGTATTTGATTATAAAGTAAATCAAGTTAAAAAATGGAATTGCGTTTTCTAAAACTTTAAGTTGAAAAACGGAATTGTATTTTGATAAACTTTAAGTTGAAAACTTAAGATCTTTCTCCCCTATTTTTAGCAACTTTGCCATAAACCATTACAAG
>CEUZ01009964.1_pt1 | contig 15148 bp, 18 predicted proteins | sample 361511 | NCBI WGS metagenome assembly CEUZ01 (sample SAMEA2622822, study PRJEB7988) | marine metagenome | biome: marine biome (ENVO:00000447); feature: surface water layer (ENVO:00002042); material: "saline water (ENVO:00002010), including plankton (ENVO:xxxxxxxx)" | depth 5 m
AAATCTAATTTTGATAGACATTCCAATGACCGCTCGTGATTATAAATTGGCTGCCATCTAGTTAATTTACATGTTGGTGAAAAAGGTTGTAATTGAAAATTTTCCTCAGTAGGCTCCATAAAAGCACTTTTTTCTAAATCTAGCTCACAATTAAGATTCGAGTGCCCGTAGTATTCTGTTCTCTTTTTATCAATATACTCATGATCACCTCCCCTATCACTCATTATATCATTCTTGTAATTGAGATGATCATTCTTACCCCAACGAGAGTTCCTTTCTATAATTGCGCCTGGCGCACATAGTTGAACAAAACCTAGGGCATGAAATAACTCATGAGTGTGAGGTACCCAAGCTTCACTTGCCTTTTCTTTTCCCATATAAACTACACCCGCATTGACTTCAACTTCTCCATTAGGTGTATCAAATAGCGCATCTCCTACTTGCCCCCATTCTCTTTTGTACTTGTCTTGATAAAAAATTGTATAAAGTTTTTTTGGATTATTGAATCCATGAAGGATTGCCATGCCAGTAAAATAGCCTGCGCCATTTTCTATTCTATTAATTTCTTTCCTAGTTTTATCAACTCTAATAAAACTAACATCTAAATTACCCTCTTTGGTAAGATCTAACCTAAATTGTTTTTGGTCGGTATTTTCTTTCAGATTCTCATTACCTTTGATAACAATACTCTCAATTGTTCCGTTGGTATCATACTTTTTATCTTTTGAGTCTGAAGCTAATATATAAATAGCATGCACTTGATAATCGTCAGTAACATCTTCTTGGTCATAGAAAAATCTACCTTCAATTTCATCCTTTTCATTTACATTAGTTAACCGACTTTGATCTTGATAATGAATAAAATTATCATCACTTGATGACACAGGCCATTGGCCGTCTGAGGTATATATTTCTTCATCGTGTGAAATAGCTGGGCTACTCATAATTAAAAGTAATAATAAAATTTGAAATAATTTTTTCATTCTTTTTGAATAACATAAATCAACGCAAAAAAAAACACATAAATTAGTCCAATAGACAGTTAACATAAATATGTTATATTTACTGAAAAAAGGGGTGTCTAATGCACAACATCAAGAGAAATAATCTCAGTTGGTTCTTAATATTATCTTTCTTATTTATAACATTGCCAAATATATCTATCTCATGGGGAAGCGATAATGATAACCCAACGCCATTATTAATGGATTTAGATGCAGGTCTCCCAAATTATCAAGGTATTAATTGCTGGGATGGGTATGAAGATATCCTAGATGATCTAAAAGATAGTCAAGAAGGTGTTCCGCCCAATATTGACAAAGATAAAATAGCTGGGTGCCTAATGCAAAGTGCCAAAACGGAATATCCACCTCTCATATTTGCTACAAGCATATTTTCTGATGATTCTATCAATGCCGTAATAAAAGGAATTGAAATAGCTCAAAACCGTTTAGGAAATTATGGGCCCTATCACGTTTTTTTAGTTGGCAACAATGAAAAAAAGGGATTTGTTGTTGATGTTGAGAAAATTGCAAATACTTATTGCGCTTCAATCGATAAATATACAGAAGAGTCATATTTAGAATGCCTTAAAAATGCTATGAATGATTTTCCAAATTTTGGTTGTTGTGGTGCAGCCCATAATCCTTCAGGAGGCATTGGTCAAATGGTTCGATACCAATCAGCAGTATTCAGTGAAGATAATAGGTCAACAAAAGAAGGTCGCTCTATCATAACTAGTGCACATGAGTATATTCATGTATTCCAAAATGGCTTCTTTTTATGGGGAAATGATATTGCAGCAGAGAAAGCAGGCCTTACAGAAAAATATTCCCATGGACCTGTATGGCTAGAAGAAGGTTTCGCTGAGGGTTTAGCTCAACAGTTTACTTATCAAGATGGCTATAATAATAATTACGAGAATTTTCTAAGTGATGCATTAGATGCGGCAATAAAGGTTAATAAGAAACATAAATTTACTCTCAGAGATATTGCTACACGGCAAGATCAGGCACATGTGAGAAGTATTTGCGAAGAATGCCAAGGATGGCTGCAATATGAGACAGCAGCCATTGCGTTAGCTGTCCTTCAAAGCTATACAGGTATTGATACGTTTATTAATAAATTTAAATCCTTTTACAGTGCCGTGCCGATCGATGGTTGGGAGATAGCATTCGAAAAGTCGTTTGAAATGAGTATGGAAGAATTCTATATAATGATAGATGATTTTATGGATAAGCCAAAAAAAGAACAAAAGAAAATTCTCTATGAATTGCTATGATGTTAAAAAATACGAGTAAACTTTTTATTAAAGGAGATCTATGGTGGCAAAAGTTGGTTTTATAGGACTTGGTGATATGGGACAAGTTATTGTCCCAAGATTACTTGATTCCGGTCATGAGGTGATAGGCTGGAATAGATCAAAAGGGAAATCAAAAAACTTAGAAAAGGCTGGTATGAAAATTGCAAAATCACCATCAGATGCTGCAAATGATGTTGATATTGTCTTATCCATAGTAACGGATGGGGCTGCTGTTAGAGATATTGCATTAGGAGAAAATGGAATTATAAACTCACTAAACAAAGATGCTGTGTATCTGGATATGAGCACAATATCCCCTGAAGTCAGTCGTTTAGTCGCAAAAGAATTTGCTTCAAAAGGATTAGAAATGATGGATGCCCCTTTATCTGGAAGTCCGGTGACAGTTAGGGATGGAATGGCTTCGGTTATGGTTGCAGGAAATAAAGATGCATATAATAAAGTTTACGATACCTTAACATCCATTGGGCCAAAAGTTTCATATGTTGGGTCAAACGGTTTGGCCGTTCAAACAAAATTATCAATAAATTTATTACTCATGGTTGAGGTTATAGCATTTGGCGAAGCGGTCGCCCTTGCCGAAAAAGGTGGGGTCGATCGAAATATTATTGTAGATGCAATATTAAATTCTGTTGCATCTTCTCCAGTACTATCCTATCGGGGTCCATTTATACTCGATGGGAATATGCCCAAAAAACCCCTTGCCGATGTTTCTCTACAGCAAAAAGATATGACGCTTGTTTTAGAACAGGCAAGACTTCTAGCCTCGTCAACTCCCCTTGCGGCAGCAGCAAATGAAATGATGAATGCAAGTCGAGGGATGGGATTTGGGCATCACGATTTTGTAGTTGCTCACAGAGCCTATTGTAAAATGAATGGAGAAGACCAATGATCAAGGATCAATTTATGAAGAACTTAGCTGATATCCCAAAAGTCGGTGGATTAAAAGAAGAAGATGGATGGGTTGATATGCAGGTGCAGTTCCTGATTGATAAAGCAAATAATCAATCTGAAGATTTTTTGCTAGGATGGACTGTCCTTCCTCCCGGTGCTATGCATGATCGGCACAGACATTTCCACGTTGATGAATTTTGGATAGTAATCTCTGGGCAAGGTTTAATGTATGAGCATGATGGTGGAGAGAGAGTTAGTCGACAGGGTGATGTTGTTTTTACTCCAAGAAATCAATGGCATGGCTTTAAAAACACAAGCGACGAAGATGTTACCCTTGTTTGGGGATGGATTGGTAAAGGATCGCTTGAAGAAGCAGGATATGAGGTTTTCCCAAATGATGGTTAATCAAGAACAAATTAATACCTTAAAAATGGCTATCGAGAATCGGCTAAATTTAGGAGAAAAACAAATTGGATGGAAACTAGGTTTTGGATCACCAGGCGGTCTAAGGGCTCTAGGAATTTCACGGCCTCTTGTAGGAGCCTTGTTTGACAAGGGAGAAATTATTGATGGAAATGAAATTGACATCAGCTCTATGGCGGACCCAAGAGTTGAAGCTGAAATTGCAGCTCATATTGATAAAGATATCCCCAATGATGCAACTTTTAATCAAATAAAGGCCTCTGTATCCAGTCTTGTGCCAGCAATTGAACTTGTGGATTTTCATTCCCCCCCATCTAACCCAGTAAATGTTCTGTCTGATAATATCTATCAGCGTGGCTGGGTAATCTCACCATGCTGTGATTCAAGATGGCAAGAAGGAGCAAATGGTTTAAGTATCTCAGTGTCTATGGGAGATGAAATATGGGAACCATTTAATGATATTGAATCACAAATAGGACTTTTATCAGATAATCTTGATGAATGTAATAAAATTGCATCCTCACTTGGGAGAGGTATACTTGGTGGTGATATTATATTACTCGGATCGGTCATCCCTCCCCATCCTATTAATGGCAAAGAGTTCGTTGTTGATATGGCTGGTAGAGGTAGAATTAGTCTAAAATTTAAATAAGTTAGGGAATCTCAAATATAATGACAAATATGGAGAAACTGAGGGAAAAATATGCTGCACCAAAGACTTCAGCTGTAAAGAAAGTATTATATGAATTAGATAAGCATTGTATTGAATTTATAGCTAGGTCACCATTTATAATACTCGGTACAGTTGGTGATGTTTCGCCACGAGGTGACTATCCAGGATTTGTTGGGGTTATTGATAGTAAAACAATTATTATACCCAATAGATCCGGAAATAATAGATTGGACTCCTACGGGAATATTATCGCTGATTCTACACTGGCACTTATCTTTCTTATTCCCGGAATTAATGAAACTCTGAGAGTCCGTGGGCAAGGTGAAATAACAATGGATCAAGAAATGCTTGAGCCATTCAAAATCAATGGTCAAATTCCCCACTCAGGAGTGATTGTTCATATTAAAGAAACATACTTACACTGCGGCAAAGCACTATTACGAGCAAAATTATGGGATTCCCCAAAACACGAAAAAAATTTTATAGTCAGGGATATGTTTGCCGATCATGTTGGACGGGATAGGAAAGAATTTAAAGATTATTATGAAGATGCTATGCAAAGAACAGTCAAAGATGAGGGTAGAAAATAATATATTATTCACATAGAGATAACACAAAAAAAGTAATTTAATCCAAAAAAAGAGATAAAAATCTGGATTTTTATCTAATTTTATTAAAATTTGATAGATTTTATATATCTTTTATATTTTTTTAATGGTATTTATTATTACATAAAATCTCTTTTAATTATGTAATAATAAAAGTATTGATAGAGACTATTACGAATATTCTATATTATTACAATAATTTTGCATTTGATGAAGAGTAAAATTATGACCTTATTAACGTAAGGTCTAATATCTTTTGATCAAAATAAAAGGAGAAAGTTATTATGGCAAATGGTAAAGTAAAATGGTTTAACCTAAAAAAAGGCTATGGCTTTATTGAACCTGAAGATGGAACAAAGGATATATTCGTACATATATCTGCACTTCAAAATGCCGGAATAAAAAATTTACAAGAGGAACAATCTGTAACTTATGACGTTGCTACAGAAAAAGGAAAAACCTCAGCAGTAAATATAAGTATCAACGAATAATCAATTATACTAATAGTATATACCGTATTTCTTGTCACTTAATAGCGCTACTAAATCAGGGGCTGATTGAGATAGCTTTTCAGGGGTATTGAGTTTCCATTCATGCTTGATATCCTTTGATCTTTCAGCCTGTTGACCTCTTAAAGATGTGATGGCCCAATATGTGAATTCAGTGATCTGACAGGAATAGTCACAGGACCTGTCGTCATAAGTATAGTATGCGCCACTTGGATAGTTTCGTCGTGCCTTCTCAAAGTAGCCGCCCCTAGCCTCATCCATCAGCTTCGCAATATAAGAATCTTTATGTTGCCCAAAAATGTCTGGATAGGCATGGGCATACCCCATATGAGTTATAAGATGTAATCCTTCTTCAATAGTAGGGTCCCATCCTGAGTCACCTAAATTCATTTCGTTGGTAAACACAGCAAGGAAAGTACCAAATTTTTCTTCTGCGATGGTTATACATTTGACCTCATCTCTTAACTCTTCACATAATTCATCAAATTCATCAAGCATTTCATCTGTGTAAAAATGCTCTTCAAATTTTCTTTCTTCTCTACCGCTACGAAAGACAGCATATACACTTCCCGTATTGATTACTTTATCAATTGCCTGTTGGTTATCTACAATCCCATCTTCGTTATAATCAATCAGTTTATCCATGACTTTTTTAGCATGATCAAGGTATTTCTGGTCTACTTTTGGCATGGCACAAATTTGAACACCAAAGCTTTCCGTGACTTTGATATCTTCTATATCAGGGCATCCCGATATTGCTGGTTTTGCAAAAAAAATTATGCTGAGTATCAGAATGATATTAGTTTTACGATTCATATTTTAGACTCCTGATTTAATAATTTTCTTTTCATCTTTATTCCTCCAGTTGCACTATATCCACCTAATGATCCATCTGACTTAACAACTCTATGGCATGGAATAATCTTTGGATATGGATTTTTTGCGCAAGCATTTGCAACTGCCCTATAAGCTCGTGGCTTACCAATTAATTTTGCTATTTCCTTATAGCTTTTAGTTTGGCCTTCTGGTATTAGCATTAGTTCCTTTAAAACATTTTGCTCGAATACAGTCAAAGTTTGTTTATTAATATTCACTTATCATTTATCCAATTGATTGATCAATGAGAGCTTTTATAAAAAATACCTTAGCACATATTATAAAATAAAATAGCTATTTTAATTACAAGATTTTAGAGGTAATATATTCATATGAGTAATATTATAGATAGAGGTTATTGGATAAGCTGGTATAACTTAAAAGACTCGGCTTCTGAAAAAAAATACCTAAAATGGTTGCACGAAGAATACATACCAAAAAAACTAGCTCATCCTGGAGTGCTGTGGGCTGCGCATTACAAATCATTAGAAAATGTAAAACATCCTGGTCAAAAAGGTCGTCTAAGACATGACATGCAAAATATTCCGATTGGTGATCGATATATCCTAATATTTGGCGCAACAGACGCAGAGATCTTCACAAATCCTACCCCTACAGAATTCCATGAGGCATTATCTGAGGATGATAAGCATATGCTTGATCTAAGGGTTGAAGAACGCTCTAACATTATGACAGATGAAGCAAGGGGAGATGGCCCAAATGCTAATCAAAAAACTGAAGGACTCGCTAAATGTATCCAGCTTGGCAATTTTAATTCTGGGTCCTACCTAGATGAGGACGAGCTTTCCGCATGGTATGCTCAATGGCGAATACCATCAATGGGTAAGCTTGAAGGTTGCATTGCAGTAAGGAAATTAGTTTCAGTCTCTGGATGGGCAAAACATGCAATCTTATATGAATGGGCCTCCGCTGAAGATAGGAATAAGAGATTTGTGGACCATGAGAAACATAATCCTGAAATGGAATTATGGACTGATAAAGTTGTTAGAAAACTTGTTCATGCCCCAGGCTCACCAAACCTTGCAATTAGAATATGGCCGGAATAGCCTATAATTAATAGCTCGCCAAATATTATGCAAAATTACCAATCTTATTGTTTGAAATTTGGATGAGACTTCTTTGCCCAATATTCGGGTGAATTTTTATGATTTTCCCATGAAGAGGCAGTCTCTGCTCCAGGCATCATAGATGCATTAGTGCCCGCAAGAACTTTATGATGGTCAATATTCAATGTTTTAAGCCAACGTTGTTGGCCCATTGTAATGGCCACAAAATAACCAAGCTCTACAATTTGATCTTCCTCATAATGCTTATAGAGATCATTCCATAATTCATCATTACATTCTAAATCCCAAATGATTGCCTCTGTATAACGAAGAGCAGCTTTTTGTCTTGCGTTATATCTAGATGATTTTTCAAAATTGAGGAGATCAAAATAATCATCTTCTACAAGACCCTTATTCCTGGATTGAATGGATCTTTGATTTCCACAATATTCACATTTTACTGAGTGAGAGACATAAACTCTGCATAACTCCTTAATGGTATGATCACAGACACCTTCATGAAATACAGTTTGCCATGTATTTGCAAACGACCAGAATGTTGCAGGGGCATGAGCCCTTATGGCTTGGCTTTCAGGCCTTGGCGTTCCCCTAGTGCGGCACCTCTCAAACTCTTCTTTCATTTTGTGATCTGAAATATCACCAGGATCTATATAGCTTATTCTTTGTTTGGTCATAAAAATTCCTCCAACTGTTTATCTTGAGAGCGCCTTAAAAATAGACTCCTAAAGCTTGCACTATATAAGTATACTTGATAAATTTATTTTTGATACTTGAAAAATACAAGCCCATTTGAAAATAAATGAGAGAAGACTAATGAGCTATACTTATATAGTTACAGGTGCAAATAGAGGTATAGGGCTGGCCCTTACACAAAAAATACTAGAAAAAGGTGATAACGTAATCGCGGTTTGTAGAAATGAGTCTAAAACAAAACAATTAAGGTCCATCACCGATGATGATATAAGATTAACAATTCTTATAGCTGACGTAACTAACGAAAAGCAGCTAGATAATATCTCTTCTCAAGTCAAATATGTAGATCGTATAATTTGCAATGCAGGAACTATGGGCGCTACTGGAAATATGCATGACAGTAATAATAATAGTGATCAAATATCAAATGTATTGATGACAAATATTGCAGGACCTTTTTTTACCATAAGAGCATTTTTGCCACAATTACAGAAGAGTGGCTCACCAAAAATTGCAATTATCTCTTCATTTATGGGAACCCAGAAACATACTAGTAACTCAGCATATTTTTATAGGGCTTCTAAGGCAGGGGTTAATAATGTCATGGTAACATTAGATAATGAATTAAATCATAAGGGTATATCCATTGCTTCATATCACCCGGGTTGGGTACGAACAGAGATGGGTGGAAATGCTGCAACATTCAGTACTAATGAGAGTGCAGATAAGCTATTAAAACAATTCGAAACCCTTAATCTCGAAAAGAGTGGAAGATTCTATAACTATAATGGTGAAGAATTAGAATTTTAGATCCAAACGCTTAGACTAAGCAATTAACTTCTAAGTTAATTTTTCTATCTTCACTCTTTCAACTCTATTATCTTTTGTGTCTTCGACAATAAACCTGTGGCCAAAGCCTTCTACAACATCTCCAACTGTTGGTATTTTTTCAAGCCTATTCATAATCAAACCAGAGAGAGTATTTGCATTCGGATCATCAAGATCTTCAATTCCAACATTTCTTTCGACGTCAATTAATGGAGCTAATCCATGAGCAATCCAATGGTTATCTTCTTTTGTAATCTCAAACTCATTTTCAATCTCATCAGTTTCGTCTGCTATATCACCCACTAACTCTTCAAGAAGGTCTTCCATGGTTACAAGGCCTGTAAAGATGCCATACTCATCAATCATAAATGCTATATGGCTTCTTTCGAGTCTCATCCTCTCAAATAAGTCTTTAACCTTTGAAGTTTCTGGAACAATCATAGGCTTCCTTGCAAACTTATCAAGATCGTTCCATGGATCTTTTTTCCCCTTAAAGAGTGCATCGATAAGATCTTTAACCACTATTGTACCAACAAGTTTATTCTCGGAATCTAATAGTGGAAAGCGAGAGTGCTGAGTAACGGCAATAATATCCTTATTCTTAGAATTATCTCCGTTCAATATAAGTGAATGGCATTGGTTACTAGGAATCATGACATTCTCAACGATTCTTTCGTCGAAAGAAAAAAAGGCGTGAAGCATTTCAGCTTGACCTTTATCCATCTCTCCATGAGCTAATGATACATCAACTAAGCCCTTATATTCCTCATAAGTAAATATATCTTCATAAGTTGAAGAATCAACACCCATCCAGCGCAAGATTGAAGAGGCTGCTGATTTAAGTGCAATATTTAATGGATATACTATAATATAAGACACGTGAAGTATATGGGCGCTAGCTTGGAATGTAATTTCAGGGTTTCTAATACCAAATATTTTCGGAACCTGTTCTCCGACAACAATATGCAAAGATGAAAATGTTATAAAACCAATCATAAATGCAACAAAATGAATTAAGTGAGGTGGCAAGAAGTTTCCTAAAACAGGCTCAATCAATGCGGCAACAGTTGGCTCACCAACCCAACCTAAGCCAAGTGAGGCCATTGTTATACCGAGCTGGCAGCAAGCAAGATAATTTTCTTGATATTTGAGTATTCTCCTACAAAGTCGGGCCGCGAATTGATTTTCATCAGCCATCTGACTAATTCGTAGTGGTTTACATTTAACAATTGCGAATTCAGCTGCAACATAAAATCCATTTGCAACCAAACAAAATAAAGCTATCGACAAGTTTATAACCGTACCATTGTCCATTTATTTAGTATCTACTCCCTTCTTTTACCAAATACAAATTCATCAACAGACTGTTAATTTAATGACTAGTTTTTGATGAAAATATTTTTGATACTCAATTAATTAATTCCAAATGCCTCGAGACACTCTTATAATAGAGATGTGTATCAGCTGGACAATTAGAAATATACAATTTAATGAATTAATTGTCTAATAAAAATTTCTTACCATGCAAGATTTTCATGAATTCATTAGAATACCAAGTATTTATTATATCGTTATGAGTCTTTTGCCCCCATAAGTATGAAGCATACCCTGCATAATTTATCGCTATTATTGACCCATGCATGACTAGTCCCTCGTTGAACAACAATATCGCCTACATTTAATAGAATCTCTTCTTTATCTAATAATAATGTGATTTCTCCTTCTAATATAATTGCATAATCTAATGTCTTTGACTTATGCATAAACGGATGCCGTGATTGCTCCAAAAGAGTTTCCTCTGCACCAAGATCAGAAAAGTACTTCTTACTATCAAATTCAATCTCTTTTTGTGAAATTTCTGGTTCGAAGGAAGATATCCTACATATTGTTTCACTCTCTCCAGGAAACATCACAAATTCGTCATCTATATCATGAAAAGGATATGTTATATCTTGTGGAAATGTTTTGGAGTGCCATATATTATTTAAGCTCACGCCAGGTCTTGATCTTTTCTCCATCATATTATTCACAAGACTATCTGATAAGATAACCGATTCACCCTTTTGATTAAAACCAGTGATAATTCTTCTACAATTTTTCTTCATGCATCTTTCGCCACTACTTAATTAATAATTCTATTAATATTTGATTTAACCAAATTATATATTCAACAAAGAATTTAAATCTTATGAAATATAAATACTAAAGATTATTATCATTTTGTAAAACTTTTATAATTAAAATGTAACTTATAATTCTTTATACTCTGATATCAGATGGTATTTTAGATCTTCTTATAGGTTGACTAATATTGATTTTGTGCAGTATTTCCTTGATAGTTTAAAATAAGAGATATATTAATTTATAACTTAAAATTTTTGTGCGCCGGTAGCTCAGCTGGATAGAGTATCTGACTACGAATCAGGGGGTCGGGGGTTCGAATCCTCCCCGGCGCGCCATTATATTAATTTTTGACGACAATCATATTCATCCCTATTTATTGGAAATTATATAGTGCCTAATGAAGAAGCAATAAGACGCAGACCAATCAATAAGAACAGAACAAGCAAGGCGCGTTTGAAAGTCTCAGTCTCTATCTTATCCCTTACAAAACGACCAATCCTCATACCAATAATCGCTGATATTGCACAAAATATTGCAATTGGAACCATATCTAAAGTAAATACATCAGTATAATAATAGCCAAGAGTCGCAGGAATTACAGCAATTAGAAATAGGAAACCTGTTGTATCAACGAACTCTTGAGGAGTGGCCTTTCTTAAGATGAGATATATAATAATTGGGACCCCCCAAATTGATGTTAGTCCTCCAAGAATTCCAGCAACCGATCCCATACCTACCTGCCAGTATTTATCAAACCTAATATCTAAGGACCATGATTTCCTGAAAAGATTATCTAATGAAAAAATAATAACCATTACACCAATTAATAATTTAACTAAATCATCGCCGAGTGATGCCGCTTGAAATGAAGTTATAAGAATCCCAATGAGCAGAAATATTGCAAATATTTTATATTTTTTAGCCGTATTTATAGGACTCTTAGCAGAAAGAAATTGTTGTAAATTTGCAATAATGACCGGTATCATATTCAACCCAATCGCTTGAAGGGGGGATATGAAAAATGTTAGCAAAGCAATCGATGTAAGAGGTAAACCAATCCCGGTAATCCCCTTTACAACCCCAGATATTATAAAAATGAAAATGAAAATTGTATAAAGTAGGTAGAGATCAATATTTGCATCAAACATTCAATAAGACTTTCTGTTAATCTGAGAGACCGCTCTTACTATTAATAAAATTAAATATTACAGCAATTGTTAACCACATTATCAAATTTGATAAGAACGTATAGTAAATGAATTTATAATGCAATCCACCTATTATGTCCATTGGGATATTACTGTTTAAAATTAGGATCAAGGCTAAAGGAAAAAGAACTAATACTATACCTGTTAGCTTAATCAATTTTGAAGTACTTAAATATATAATAACAAATCCCAGTAAAGAAGAGCACACAATCGATAACCAAATCAGCTGTCGATAATTAAGACTCTCGGTATATTGTGCCCCAGGTAGTTGGGGGGTAAGTGCTATTGATGGCAACAAATAAAAACATAGAAAACCTACTAACCCAATGAATATACTGTTCCTTAAATTAATAGTTATTTTTAATAAATTAGTCAGACCCATTATGATGAATGCATAACCAGTTATAACTGCTATATTGACCATTAATGTAATAAAATTCCTTTTCTGAAAATGTTTAAATTCTGTTTGATTTTCAATATGTTCATGTGATGCGTTAGTATTATGTTCGTGTACATGCTCATGATTATCTAATTGTAAACTTGGAGTTATTTCTAATAGCTCCGCTTCATAAATGATTGGATATAAAAAGAATATACTGATAATCGATATTATTAAACCAGCAAGAATACCTGTTAAAATAGGTGGGTAAATAAATTTACTCAACATTTTGCTATATCACTAGTGACAAGGAAAGGTCATTGCATGCCTGACATCATGAGCCGCATCATGAATAAATTCTGGAGATGCAAAACCAAAAACAATAATCAAGGACAAACCTAAAGCAACTAACATTAGAGAAGAAAAAATTTCTATATCCTTGCTTAAAAAATTAGAAATTTGATCGCTTACTTTTATACTCATATCACCCTCCGTGAAAAATATTATAGGGATAGTTAAGTTATGGTATCTGGCTATAGATACAAATAGTATGAATTTCAGTTGCGGGGGCAGCCTCGGAATTACACCGTGTTCCCAATACTTAACTATACAGTAAAGTTAGTTAATTATGAATGCAGCTCATTGTCAATATTATTAGAGTAAAATTTTAAAAAAATTGTATATACCAAATAATGGCTATCTATCTGCCATATAAAGCAATAATACTGGCCTTAGCTTGGGTTTTAAAGTTTAGCTGGAAACCTATTTGAGCAGCGGGCGTATTGGGAGATGCTTCAATTGGGGTATGCAGAGCATATAAACAGAAATGATAATTATGGGCTTTATCTCCTTCAGGTGGACAAGGACCGCCATAATTATAAACCCCAAAATCGTTTCTAATCTGCAAGCTACCCCTAACAACAGACTCATTAATTTCAGATATATTCTTATCAATATTAACTAAAATCCAGTGCCAGAATCCACAACCAGTAGGCGCATCAGGATCAAATACTGTAAATGCTAATTCAGATGCTTCCTTAGGTACATCGCTCAAAGAAAACGATGGTGTTATATTTCGACCCGCACAACCAAAGCCAAAATCTTTACTGGCAATGAATTTATCATTAATCTTCATGTTTGGTAAAATGTCGTCACTAAAAATTTTCATATCTATACCTATTAAATATTATGGCGTACTAAAGATCATATAATGGTTTTATTCTATTGTCCAAACATAGAGTGCAATCACTGTGGCTATAAGCATTATGGAAGATAGAGAAATTAAGCTTATAACACTCCCATATATTGTCATTAGCCAGCCAGAAAGAGGGTACATAAATAGCCAGCATGCATGACTAAGGGAAAATTGGGCCGTATATAACTGTGAAAAGTCTGCGCCATTCGAAGTTCGCCTGAGGACTCTGCCGATCGGTGTTACGGTAAAAGAATACCCAAAACCTGATAGAGTCCAAATAGTAATTAATAACATCCAGCTAATTTCAAATAATCTAATATATATTCCTAAAATATAGAATGAAATGAGCATAATAAAACATCCAAGTATCATGAGTTTCTTATCCGAAAAAATCCCCAATAATTTAGGTAAAGATAGAGCGGCAATCATAGATCCTAATCCAAACGCAAACATTGTGATTGAAAATGCAATCTCATTAAGAGATAAGTCAGATCTAACTAAAACTATTGTATTTACGAGTATCATTGATCCACCAGCTGCTATGGCAATATTTAAGAAAAAAAGTCCCCTTAATCTTGATATAAAACAAAATTTTCTAATACCATAACTAATATTCTGCAAAAAACTCTGATCATCTATATTTAAAAAATTTGGTAACATTATTGAAAAAATTAATGTCGCAGAAGCTAAAAACCCCAACATTGTACCTAAAAATAAAATATTATATGAAAATACTATGAGTAATAATCCAGCTATTGCAGCACTAATAACATTCTCAAGATCGTATGCAAGCCTGGATAATGATAAGGCTCTCGTGTACTCATCTTCTTTTGGTAGAATTACTGGAATTGTCGCTTGATAAATTGGTGTGAATGCTGCAGAAGATGCTTGGAGTATGAAAATTACTATATATATTTGCCATATTTCAGTAACAAAAATTAATGCAAACGCAGAGATAGCTCTTGTAATATCTAATGCTACCAGATAAGTCCTTCTATCAAATATTTTAGAAATTGACGCTGCGATTGGCGCAATAAAAACATAAGCCATCATCTTGATTGTAAATATAGTTCCAAGAAGTATTGCTGCGTTTTTACCTTCGATATCATACGCAAGTAGACTCAATGCAATTGTTGCAAGCCCTGTACCATGAAGTGCTGTAACTTGCGCAAAAAATAGATGTCTAAATCGACGGTGTTTTAAAACAGATAGCATTAATTCCATACTAAAAAATATAAAAAATAATTATAGTATATATTTAAATATATGTAAGAATTATATAAATGATTGGTTGCGGGGGCAGGATTTGAACCTGCGACCTTCAGGTTAT
>CEUZ01277511.1_pt1 | contig 15136 bp, 14 predicted proteins | sample 361511 | NCBI WGS metagenome assembly CEUZ01 (sample SAMEA2622822, study PRJEB7988) | marine metagenome | biome: marine biome (ENVO:00000447); feature: surface water layer (ENVO:00002042); material: "saline water (ENVO:00002010), including plankton (ENVO:xxxxxxxx)" | depth 5 m
CATTTTATTGAATTATTTATAGAATTTAAACTTTCTTCAATCCAATAAATATCTGGTATAGTTTTAGAATCAATAAAGGATAAATAAGTACCACTTGCAATCTTTATTCCTATATTTCTCGATTTACCTGGATAAGAAACACTATCAGTTTTTTTATAAATTATGTTAAATTTAAATTTTTTATTGTTTAAATAATTTTTTGTTAAATTTTCAGTACTAGAATCAACAATTATTACTTCTGAAGGAAGATAGGTCTGATTATTTAAATTATCTAATATTTCTGGAATATGCAAAAAGCTATTATAAACTGGAATAATAACACTAATTTTCTCTAAATCTTTATTATGTTTTAACATTGATTTTTATTTATAACAAAATACTTCATCATAATAAATTAATTATAATAATCTTAAGATAATTTTTCATAAATTTTTTTATAAATATTATATCCGTTTGATAAAGATAGATTCTGCAATGCAAATTTACGGCAAAGAATAGCATTTTGATAATTAGAATGATTATTCAGTATATAATTGATTAATTGATTATGATCATTATCTTGAAATTCATTAATAATTCCTAGTTGGTTATCGTTAATGAGATTTGATATATCTTCATTAAAATGATTACAAATAATAGGTATGCCACATAAAAAAAACTCAGCAATTTTAGTTGGAAAAGAAGCGGTGGAAGAAAAATTTTTATTAATATAAAAGATACCATAATCAAAAGATTGAATTTCTTTTAGGATATTATTTCTATCAACAAAACCTACAGAATAATAGCTTTTTGAAATATTATAATTTTTTATAAGAGTATTAAACTTGATAATATCTTTGGTAAAAATCTTTAAATGAATGTTTGGAATATTTTTTACAAGTTTTGAAAATGATAAGATAATTTTTTTTATATCATAAGCAGTATCTATAGAACCAATATATCCTAAAATTATTTCTTTTTTAGGATTGTTGTTAGAATAAGGTATAAAATAATCTTCATCTGCACAAGTTGGAATTACATATATTTTATCTTTAGATATATTTGGATTGTTATTTAAAATAATTTCTTTTGCTTGATGTGTTAAAGTTATTATAATGTTTGATTTATGATATAAATATTTTTCAACTTTTTTAAAAAAAATAAAAATTAATGACTTTTTACTTAATCCTTGTCTATCTGACCTTTCATTTATCCAAAAACCTCTCATATCAAAAATGATTTGCATTTTAAAAAAAAATGAAGTCATTAAACTTAATGTTCCAGAAATATAACTTCTACAGTGTAAAATTTTAATTTTTTTTATATAAATTATATAAAAAATTAAGAAAAATCCTTTTAAAATATCATAAATAGTAGATAAAATTTTTGGAAAAGAATGATAGTGTAAATAATACCAATCAATATTTAGCTCTTTTAATTCTTTTTTTAATTCATTAATATTTTTTGTTTTTATATCATTTTTCTTTTCGAAAGATATTAAAGTAATTTCATAGTCATATGATAATTTTTTTATATAACAAACTACCTGTGAATAACCAAGAGGCTCTAAAATACCATCATATGACAAATAGAGTATTTTTTTTTTCATTTTATTAAGATATATTTTTTAAATACCAATTATTAAACTGAATTAATGACCATAATTTGTGTTCATGATTAGATTCACCAGAAAAATGTTCATTTTTAAGTTTTTGTATAATTTTATAATCGAAAAAATTATGTTTATTGCAAACTTCAGATGATAAAATATCATTAACCCAATCTTTAAGATCTTTTTGCATCCATTCAGATATTGGTATTGCAAATCCAGCCTTTGGTCTAGAAAAATGTTTTTCAGGTAAATGATTGCTTAATATTGATTTTAGAATTTTTTTAGTATCTCCATTATTTATTTTATAAGAAAAAGGTATAGTTTTTGAATATTCAATAAGTTTATGATTTAAAAAAGGAGTTCTCGCTTCTAAACTTGAATACATAGACGCTCTATCAACTTTACATAAAATATCATCTGTCAAATACGATTCAAAATCTGCAGTCATCATTAATTCTTCAAAAGGAAGGTTATTATCTTTGAATAAGTTATCAAATCTATTGTCTTCTAATCTATTTATATCGTTATTCAAGACTGATAAATTTCTTGGCCATTCTCTTGTAATTGAATCATAAAAAGATTTTTTATCATTAATATATATTAATTTATTATAAATTTTATAAAGTTGATTTTGATTAAATTTATTTGATAAAAAAATATTTAAAATAGCAATAATTTGCTTATAAGGTAATATTTTAAAAAGATTAAATCCAAAAAAATTACTTAAAAAATTGATTATTTTAAAATATTTATTTGCATATAAATATCTATTATAACCACCAAACAATTCATCGCCCCCATCTCCTGTTAAAACTACCTTGACTTTTTGTCTTGAAAGTTTTGATAAAAGCACCGTTGGAATTTGAGAGGAATCAGCGAAAGGCTCTGAATAAACTTCATTAATATTCTTAATAACATCTAAGAAATCTTTTTTTGATAAAATGTAAGTTGTGTGGTCTGTTTCTAAATAATTTGCAATTTTTTCAGCATGTTTAGATTCATCAAAGTCAATATTTTCATAACCAATTGTAAATGTTTTTGTATTATTTTGAAGTTTTTGCATTAAAGCAACAACCAGACTGGAATCAATTCCACCTGATAAAAATGCCCCTAAAGGAACGTCCGAAATTAAGCGATTTTTTACTGATTCAAGTAAGATTTTTTCTGTATTTTTATAATAATTGTTTTTTTCAAAATTAAAAGATGTCGGATTTCTTATACTCCACCATTTTTTAAAAACTACACTTTGATCATTAATAAAATTATTAAAAGTATTAGTTTCAATTAATTTTACTTTATTTAAATCTATAACCAAAAAAGAAGAAGGTGGGAGCTTATATGTATTTTCATATATAGATAAAGGATTAGAAATATAATTATATGAAATAAAATTTTTTAGAGCATTCTTTGAAATTTTTCTTTTAAAAAAGGGTAAATTAGTAAATGCAGATAAATCAGAAGAGAAAGCAAAATAATTAATTCCAGTGGAAAAATAAATTGGTTTTTCTCCACTTCTATCTCGAGCTAAAAATAACTTTTTTTCTTTAATATCAAAAACGGCAAAGGCAAACATACCTTCAAGTTTATTCAATATTTTTTCAAGATCGTAATGTTGAAATAAATTTATAAGAGTTTCTGAATCACTTGTTCCTTTCCAGGTGTTATTTAATAATTTTTCATCTTTTCTAAGTTCTAAATGATTGTAAATTTCACCATTAAAAATTAAAGCATATCTCTGACAAGAAGAGAGCATAGGTTGATTGCCATTATCAGATAAATCTAATATAGATAACCTATTGAATCCAAACCTGAGTATTTTATCTTCAATAATATATTCTTTTACTTCAGAATAGTCAGGCCCTCTATTTATCATAGAATTATTTGATTTAATAAATTCCTTTGATGATAAATAATTATTATAATTTAAACATCCAAAAATACTGCACATTTTATTTAGTTCTTTACCATGTATTTGATATAAAATAATCTAAATTAAACTATCAAAGATTTTATTATAAATATAATGAAGATTAAAATAGGGTTATAAATGAATAATATAAATGTTTTTTTTGAAAATAAGTTCCAAAAATCTGATGAAGGAATTTATATCCTAGACAAGAAAGATCATTATGTAAAAAATTTTGGAAAACAATGGAAAAACTATAATAAAGTTCAAATTGATAGTTATAATAATTTTCTAGTTTCTAAAAATTTTTTAAAAAAAATTATCTTCAACGAATTAAATTTTTTGAAAGGAAAAAAAATATTAGAAATCGGTTGTGGTGCAGGAAGATTTACAGAATATTTAGCTCCTTTAAGTAGTATTTGCGTTTCTGTTGATCTATCTTCTGCTATTTTTTATAATGTAGCAAGCAATGAAAAAAATTTAATATTAGTTAAAGCTGATTTTTTAAAATTAATATCTAAAAGTAAATTTGACATTGTTATTTGTAGAGGAGTACTTCAACATACTCCAGAGCCAAAAGATTCAATTTTAAAATTATATGAGTTTATTAATGAGGAGGGAATAGTTTTTTTTGACATATATCCAATGCCAAAAATAGGATTTTTACATCCAAAATATTTGTTTTGGCGACCATTGATTAAAACTTTTTTTACTTATGAAAAATTTGAATTTTTTTTAAAAAAAAATATAGTTAAGTTATTATTTGTTAAAAGATTAATAAAAAGAATTTTTTTTAACTCTAATTTTTTTGCTGATTTTTTTATCCCAGTTTGGGATTATAAAGGAAAAATTAACTTAAATGATAAACAATTTAATGAATGGTCTATATTAGATACTTTAGATGGAATTTATGCACAATATGATAATCCAATAAGAACTAGAAAATTATTAAACTTCTTAAAAAAAAATAAAATTAAAATCTTAAAAAAAGATTTAATTAACAATATCTACAAAACAAAAATTTAATTTTACCTAATATTGAAAAAATCTAAATATTCTTTTGATATATTATAAGGATTATATATTTTATTAATATTCTTAGGTGCAGTACTAATATAATTTTTAGATTCAATAAATTTTTCTATTTCATCAGATAATGATTTGTAATCATTAATAGGTATTAATTTTCCATATTTACCATTATTAAGAATTTCTCTGGGACCGCTCTCACAATTAGTGCTTATTATAGGTATGCCAGATAATAAGGCTTCTATAAGCGATAGTGGCAAACCATCATACAACGAAGTGTTAACATACAAATCACCATTAAAAAGATATTCCATGGGATTATGTACATGTCCAACTAATTTTATATTTTTATGTAACTTTTTTTCTTGAATCAATTTTTCTAATTTAAGTCTCTCTTCGCCCTCTCCTAAAATAAATAATTTTAAATTATTTTTTCTTTTGATTAATAAGTCTATCGCATTAATCAAAGTTCCATAATCTTTTGATTTTTTTAAGGAACCAGTAGAGACAATATTTAATTTTGATTCTCCAAATAATTTTGTTTTTATTTGACTATCTTTTATCAAAATATCAGCATTATATTTAATTGGATTATATATTACTCTAATTTTTTTTTGATTAATCTTAACAATACTATTAATATTATCTTTTATGCCAGATGAAACACTAACTACTCCATTAACCAAATTATAAACAAGTCTAATCGAAATTTTAATCACAAACCAATTGATTTTAAAATCATCAGCCCATAATTTAATTATTGGATTATGATCTACTAGATATAATTTTCCTCGTTTAAAGGAAAGCAGCCAAGCAAAAGTGCTAATAATTGTAATGGGCCACATTGGTGCTACAATAAAGTCAAATTTTTTTTTGAAAAATAATTTTATTAGTGGAAAGAAAGCTTTTCGGATTTTCTTTATATTTAAATTGATGATTGTAATGTCTTGTTCTAGTAAATTAATTAAACTACCCTTTTCTTCAAACAAAATAAATGTAACAGAGAAGCCTAATTTTTGCCATTCATTAGCAATATATACATGACTTCGTTCAGCTCCTCCATTATTTAAATTTGGAAGAATAATTGCAATTTTTTTTTTGATCGTTTTCATTTATAATAATTAAAACAACCATCAATAATCGATAAATCTTCATTATAAGACAAATGATGAGTTGCAAATAAATTTTTATAATAATTAGGCATAATTACCTTAACTATTTTTTCTTCATAATCGTTAATAGTAAGTTTTTTAATTTGTGAAATATTAATTGAATGGCCATATACAGATTGAATATTTGATTGAGAAGGTCTAAATAATTTACCATTTTTAACAAAAAAATTACCAGCATTTCTAGCTTTTCTGCTATCAATAATAACTGGGTTCTTCTTATGAGGTATGATTTTTTTAAAATCCATACAAGAAATTTTATAAATATATAGTTCAGATGATAAATCCTGATATGGTTCTGAAGATTTATTGATAAAAAGCCATAATTGTTTTTTATAATAAAGAATTGTGGGATCGCCAATTAAAGTATCTTTAAAAGCTGTTTTGTGTAACTTCCATTTATATGGAAATTTATTAGCTATGTAAATTTCTAACCTTTTTGATTGATAGGATTCCGGTATTAAATAATATTTACTTTTAAAATAAAATATCGAAGGATATGAGAAATGTGTTTTTGAAATTAATACATCTTGAATATTAGTAATTTTATTTTTAGTTAAAATTCCACAACAAATATGTCCTTTATTTTCTTTATATGAATATTTCTCAAAGAAAATAAATGTTTTCTTTTTTTTATTAATAATAAATGGATCTGCGTAAAAAAAACCTTGTGGAGGTATTATGGGAACGATATTATCAAATTTTTTTGAAAAAATATTATTTTTTACTATAAATAAAGACCACATATTTAATCTATAATTAAGTAAAAATAAGATTTTTTTTCTGATTTTTAAAAAAATAAAATTATTTAATATAATAAATAAATACTTAAGAACTACGAATATTTCATCAGGATATTTATAAATTTTATAATCAAAAGTTTTAGATTTTACTCCAATAATTTTCTTCTTATAATATAATAATTTGATATTTTTTAATAAAATGGAGGCTGTTTTTTCAAGAATAAAAGAATTATTCCTAATAAAAGATAATTGTGTAGGAAAATGAGCTTTATCAATAATTAAACCTCCATCTAAATTATTATTTAGTTGTTGTAATGTTACTCCTGTAGTTTTTTCACGATTTATAACTTCCCAAAAACCTGCAGGACCGCCACGATAATGATCATTATCACCGTGATGAAATGACCAAATACCGAATTTGGGGATTTTTAAAATATCACCTTTGATAATATTAAATTCATTTCTAATAATTAAATCTAATTTAAGTTTATGAAATTTAGAACATTCTTGTTTATTAAAGAAATCAACGAATTTTTTTTTATCAGGATAAACAATTATAGTTCTAATTTTTTTTAATTTTTTTAATAAAGTATTTTTATTTTTGAATTCTAAAAAATTATCATTAAAATAGAATTTATCAATTTTATTAATAAATATAAACAGTAATTTTGAAAATATGTTTAATCTAATGAATCTAAGTATGTTTTTTTCTTGTTTTTTTCTTCCATCTTTAATCAAAACTTTAATATTTACATATTGAGATTTAATTAATTGGTCATATATTCTTAATTCTGTATTAGACAATTGATCAAATGCTCTAATAAAGATTCCTACGTTGATTTTTTCCATTTTATATAACTAGTAATTAATTATTTTTTTAAAATAGGATTGTAAAATATTTGGCATAAAATAAATCAATAAAATTGCAACTAATATTTTCAATGTATATCTATTAAAAAAATATAAATTTAGACTTTTAATAAAATATTTTTTAGCTAACATCATATTGTTTGAGCTTGCATATTTTTTTGCAAAATTATAATATACATTGCTGTAACAACGATTTTTAAAATTTTTTGATTTATCTGTAATATGATGAATATTCTTATCAATTAAGTAAAGAAATTCTTTCAACATCACATCAAGATTTTTATCAGTGTTTCCACTGCCAATTCTATATCCAGTTAATTTTTGTGGTATATAAAACGCTTTAAATTTTAAAGCTAGTCTCAGAATAAAATCTCTATCAGCAGCAATAAAAATATTTTCATCAAATCCAGATACAGAATTTAAACAAGATTTTTTTAATACTAATGTAGAATTAGTAATAGTAAAATCAGATAATAATATTCTTTTACCTATACTACCCGATCCAGGATGATTTTGTGTATATGAATCGTGATTTATTTTATTTCCTTTTTTATCTATGAAAAAGACATTGGAATAAATAAAATCAAAAGATGAATTATTTTTTAAAACTTCGATAGATTTTTCTATTTTTTCCGGCTCATATATATCATCACAATCAATAAAAGCTAAATAATCACCTTTAGATTCTAAGATACCAATATTTCTTGCTGCACTAGCACCATTGTTTTTAGTATATATATACTTTATAGAATCATTAAATTCTTCCTTCAATTTATAAGTAAAATCTGTAGAGCCATCGTCAACTAATATAATTTCGATGTTTTTATAAGTTTGATTTAAAATACTATTAATCGTGATACGAGTTAATTCATATTTATTGAATGCTGGAATAATTATAGAAACTTTATTATGCATAAAAATATTACTTATTTAGTTGCAAAAAATTTTGAACATTTTGTTTTGTAACTGGTTGAAAATAGTTTAATTTAATTTCTTTTGAATTCATAATATTTTTTTGTTTCAAAGATTCATTAAGATTTTCAAAGTAATTAATTGAATCAATAAAATCTCTTTCACTTTTACAAACCCTATATAAATTTTTAGAAATTTCATTTGGTATAGTTCTATAAATTAACTTATTTTTATTTTCGATTACTAGTAAAGGTATTCCTACAGCAATTGACTCGAGACAGATACTTGACATGCCACTAACCATTATATTAGCTTTCATCAATATTTGTTCAGTATTACCTTCAACAATTTTAAATTCTTTAGGTAAAGGGTAATTGATAGATTTAATTATTTGAGAATAAGAAGTAGTAGGATGCAACTTTAAAAAAAACTTATATTTTTTTAATTTTTTGTTTTTATGACTTTCAATAATAAGATTGAAAATATCAACTGAATCATCAAAGTTAATTGGTAATGCTATAAAAATTATTAATTCATCTTTATTGGGTAGGTGATTAGACTTCCATAGATGCTGGAATCTGAATGCTGGGGCTACATCTATCTTAATATTATTATTATATTTTTTAATTGCAGGAATTAAAGCAGATCCTATGACGCAAATTTTTTTAGGCAGCATATTGTTTATATCTTCATCTATAGTTGGATACATTTCACTAAATAGTAAATCAGAAGGAATTAAACCCCTATATCCAATAGTCTCTATATTCGGATAATATTTATTAAAGCCATAATTCCACCCTCGATCATTTATTTGATTTTCAAACCAATCTATCGATAATTGTACATTGATTTTTAATTTACTGATATTCTTAATAAATTTAATATTCAGCAAACTTTCGATAGCAGCTGCATATGAAATCATATTATCTTTTAATTCATTTAGGATAATATCTGATATTTCACAATCGCATATATAATTTTCTTTTAAAATAATATTTTTTTTTCTTTTAAAAAACATAAAAGCATCAATTATATCTGATAAATTTAAAAATTTTTCTTTAAATAAATAATTTATATCCGATTTTTCTAATCTGGAATAAACATTCGATAATTCAAATAATTTGAAATGGAGTAAAGCTGGAACAAAATATATATTATTTTTATGTTCAGAATCTACGTAATTTATAAGATTATTATAATATCTATCAGTTTCAATATATCCTGGAAAAACAAATTTATCTATCAATATAATTTTATTATTTTTTAAATGAGTTATTTGAACAAATTTCATTTTACAAATAATCATTTGATATATTTTTTTTAAAAACTGCAAAAAAATAGAAAAATAACTCCTCAATCTTTTTTTTATTTTTATAAAAATTGTTTCGGAAGATAGTACCTTGATTTTTTTATCATTTTTGACAATGATCTTGTCAAATACTTTCTTTACAGAATAATTATCAACGATAATTTCATCAACTTCTATATTTTTCTTTAATATATAAATTAAAAAATGCAGGCTACAAAAATAAAAAAATAATGGACTAGATAAAGTATATCTACTACTTGGAGATGACATCCACCATTCAAAAATATCTTTATTATCATTAGATATTTTTGAAATAAAATTATGGAATTCATCTATTTTTTGTCTAGCTATTTCATTTAATTTGACAGCTGTATCTTCATTGAGATTTTTTTTAAATCTTAGGTCAATTCTTTTCATAAATTAAAATTTAAAAAAATAATATAATGCTTTAACAATTGCATATAATTTAATGGAATAAGAAATTTTTGAATCAAAAATATTTTTTATTAAAAAATATGATAATTCTCTATCATGAACTTTTCTATTTTTTACTGTAGATTGATCAGAGTGAGATCTCCATCTATTTATAATCTTATCTATATAAAAAAAATCAAAATTTTTTGATAATCTAAAAAAAAAGTCATAATCAGATGTAAACTTTAATTTTTCATTAAAACCATTTACTTTCTTAAAGCAAGTTTTATTGAATGTAACTGTAGATGAAACAATAAAACATCCGTATCTAATTAAATTACTTGTTAATTTTTCTTTATTAAATAATAATTGATTTAATGGTCTGTTATAATGAGAAAAAAAATTTTTAGATCTCGTTGATAAAACTTTTTTATTTTCAAATATTTCAGAATCACCAAAAAATAATTGAATATTTTCATTTTCCTTAATAATTTTAGATTGAAGCATTAATCGATCCTTTGTCATGATATCATCATGATCAATGATAGTTATCCAATCATAATTAGCTAAATTTACTCCTATATTTCTAGATTTTGCAAACCCTTGATTATTTTTGTTTGAATGATAAGTTATTTTAAAATCACTTTTCATAAATTCACGAATAATGTTCTCAGTGTTATCAGATGATGCATCATTAATTATAATAATTTCCCAAAAATTATAACTCTGAGAAATAATACTATTAATAGTTTCTTCGATGTTTTTTTCAGAATTATAACAACATATAATGATTGAAAAAAATATATTTTTATTTGCTTGGGTCATTAATTATTTGAAATTTATCTTTTATCTTAAAGTACTTTATTGGATTGATATATTTATTTTTATATTTTATTTTTAAAATAATTATCCAGTTATCTAAAGTGGAAACTTGCATAGATCCTTCTTTATTAAAAAAAATAATACCTGGTCCTAATTTACATTTAATTTTAGTTTTTTTTATCTTTATAATATTAAAAATTTTTTTTTTATAAATTACTTTTGGCTCTAACCAATTTGAATCATAAGGTTTATAATCAAATGCTCTTACGAAATTAAAAATTTCATTAGATTTATTGGACCAATTAATATAACCTGAATTAGGTATTATATTTTTATAATAATTTCTATTTTTAAGATTTTGATAAATTTTTGGTATTTTTTTTGAACTATTAATTATTTTTTTTATAAATTTTATAATTAATTTTTCACCTATATTCATTGATTTTATCATTACATTTATCGCGGTGTCTTTATTATTAATCGCAAATGATTTTGAATACACTATTGGTCCTGAGTCAATTTTGTTTGTCATCCAATGTAAAGTTACATGTTGTTTTTTTTCTCCATTAAATAATGTCCAACTAACTGGATTTAAACCTGCATACTGAGGTAATTTTCCAGGATGTAAATTAAAAGCTCCAATTTTAGCTAAGTTTAAAAACTCCTCAGGAATGAAAGAATATGAAAAAATATTCAATAATATATCTACATTGTGATTAGATAGATGTTCTTTTATTTTTTTATATTGTTTATTTAAATCATAAAATAATTTAAAATTTAGCACTTTTGATTTACTTTTATAAAAATCATAATCTTTTGATTTTTTCTCTGAAAATATTCCTATTAATTCTATTTTTTCATTAATTAATAAATTCAAAGCTCTTCTACCCATACTTTCATCAACAAATAAAAAAACTTTGATCATATTAAATTATTTTTGATATTTTATTATTCAATTTAATTAAATTTTTAGCAAAAAATATTTTTTTATATTTATATTTTTTTACAGACCCTATATTGATAAAATTAATATTAGAATCTTTAGCAGCTTTAAAGTCGTTATATGAATCACCTATATAAATAATTTCATTTAATCTAAGATTATATTTTTTTTTTATGTATTTAATATGCTGTCTCTTTGTAATTGGAGAGCCATTGATTGTTTTAAAAAAATGATTAATTTTTCTCTTTTTACAAATATTAATTAATTCATTTTGAGGAGTAGCTGATGAAATATGCAAATCATAATTTTTATAATTTTCAACAATAAATTCATTGGCACCTTTAATAAACTTTACTTTAATTATCTTTTCAAAAACTAAATCAGAAAATTTATCTGCTAAAATATTTATTTGATTTTTAGTAATTTTTTTTTTTAGAAATTTCTCATGAAAATATTTTATTTTCATATATCTTGAAATTCCAAGATTTTTTTTATGATATTCAGCTACTTTTTTACTAATAGTTTTTCCATAAGCTGAATATAAATTTGAAAAAGCTTTCTCTTTAACGCTATTAGAGTCTAAAATAACACCATCAAAGTCTAAAATAACTGATTTAATCATTATATATTGTATTATTTATTAAATAAATATCTATGCATTAACTTATCTGCATCCATCATTTTAATGACCTTTTTTAAATCTTTAGGAGTATCGACCGTTTCAGTGATTTTTTTTGTATATGTAATTCTTATCTTAATGCCATTTTCAATCAATCTAAGATCATCGATACCTTCAATTCTCTCAATTGGTGTTATTTTCAATTTTTTAATTTTGTTATATATATCCCTTCTATATGCTCTGATTGCTACATGTTTATATTTGTTAAATTTTTTTTTATATTTAAAGATAGACGGCACAGGTTCTCTTGTAAGTAAAATTGCATCGTCATTTTTATCCATAATTACTTTAACTCTATTTTTATCTAAAAAATCATTTTCTGAAATAATATCATCAACCATAGTTGTGTTAGTTACATTTTTATCTCTCTTTAAAGGCTGTATTAAACTATCTATCATAGAAGGATGAATCATTGGTAAATCACCTTGGATATTAACTATAATATCAAATTTTTTTTTCATTAATTTTTCAATTTTGTCAACAGCTTCAAAAACTCTTTCATTGCACATTTCGTGCTTATGCGAAGTCATAACAGCTTTGCCATTAATGGAATTAATATAATCATAAATTTCTTTATCAGGAGTTGCTACAAAACAATTCTTTAGAGATTTGCTTATTATTGATCTTTTATAACAATGACCTATCATAGGCATGCCATGAATCTTTTTCATAGGTTTCCCAGGAAATCTGCTACTAGACATTCGAGCAGGAATAATTCCTATTACTTGCATACTATAATTTGAAAATATTTATTCTTTTTCATTATTTATATTATCATAAACTTGTTCGGCCATTTGGGTTAAACCTTGACCTAAATCAATATATTCATCTGGGCTAAATTTTTTTCCAAATTTAGGATTAAATATATATGGGGTGGTTTTATAATGTTCATTATCTGTCTTTTCAGAAAAATTAAATGTAATTTTTTGATCAGTTAATATCTCCTGTATCATTCTAAATAAATTATTAATTGTGATAGATTGATGACCTGTTAGAATTAAATGTTGGTTAGCATATTTGTTTTCAAGTATTTTAACTGCGCAGTCTGCTGCATCTTGAACATGAATAAATTCACGTAAAGAATCTTTTGAACCTGACCATTCTATTTTTTTATTTGTAAAAGCTTGGTAAATAAATCTATATATTCCATTACGCATATCTGATCTAGGGCCATATAAAGATCCAAATCTCAAAATTGTATAATTTAAATTCATTGTTTGTTTGTAATGTTCAATATAATTCTCGCAAGCCTGCTTACTAATTCTATAAAAACTCCCAAGATTGCTATAAACATACACTGTGCTACCGAAAATATATCTTTTGATATTATGTTTGACAGAATATTCTAAAATAATGGAATTCCCGAGTATATTTTGTGTAACTGTTCCAATAGGATCTTTTTTTGAATCCTCAATATCGGCTAGTCCAGCAAAATTATAAACAACATCATTATTTTTGATTGCTTCATTTACTTCATCTTTATTCAAAATATCTCCTTGAATCATTTTTTGATTTTTTTGAAGATATTTAGATTTATTCTTATCAAATATAGTTACCACATAACCATTTTTAGTTAATCTGTCAGCTACATGAGAGCCAAGAAAACCTGATCCGCCAAAAACAATAATATTTTTCATTTAATTTAACTTATAGATTTTTTAATTTTTTCAACTGCAGTAATTGCAGCATTTTGTAATATAATTGAGTCCAAGCTAAAAGACAAAAATTTATAACCCTGCTTTAGACTTTTAATTGCCTCTTTAGGATCAGGAGAAACAGAATGAAAACCTGCAGGAATATTATGTTTTTTCCCAGATTTTAATATATTTTTTATAATTTCTTTAAATTCATCATCAAAATTTCCTGGCTTATTTATTGATCCCGATAAATCATAGGGACCTATTAAAAAAGCATCAATACCTTTAACGGAAAAAATTTCATCTATGTTCTCAACAGCTTTAATATTTTCGATTTGGATAATAACTAAACTTTCTTTTTCTAGCCATTGCAAATAGTTTTTAAAATTTTTTCCATAGCCCTGGGCTCTATATAAACCTACTCCCCTATTTCCAGTAGGTGGATATTTAACCGAATTTACTGCCTGCAAAGCTTCATCTGCTGAGTTAACATTTGGAACAATAACTCCATGAGCGCCAGTATCCATCACTCTCTTTATTAAATTAGGATTATTTTCTCCTACTCTTACTAATGGAGTCATCTCTTTATTTTCTATTGCAATAAATAAGGGAAGCAATTCATTTAAATCAATTGATGTATGTTCTATATCTATGCACAACCAATCAAAGCCAGCCGGAGCTAAAATTTCGGGAATTAAAGGGCTCGAAATTGTTAACCAACAACCCAAAGATGTTTTGTTATTTTTCAATTTATTTTTTAAACTAATTTTATTTTTTTGTTTTTTCATAATTGAGTATTTTTTTAATAATTGATTTATAATTTGTCATATCAATGATTTCATCATCATTGAAATGTATATTAAAGTTTTCTTCAATTTCAGATATTAAGCCAATATGATTTAATGAATCCCATTTACTAACATTCTGCATTGAAATATTTTTATTAATGTCTTTATTTTTTAACTGAAAAATATTCATAAAAATTTTATTTAATTTTTTTTCTAAAATAATTTTTTTTTCCATTATAGCAATTTAGCAATATTCTTAGGCCATTTCTTCTCATCAATACCATATTGACAAATAAATGAGTATGCAAATCTCTCATTTCCAAA
>CEUZ01105520.1_pt1 | contig 15125 bp, 14 predicted proteins | sample 361511 | NCBI WGS metagenome assembly CEUZ01 (sample SAMEA2622822, study PRJEB7988) | marine metagenome | biome: marine biome (ENVO:00000447); feature: surface water layer (ENVO:00002042); material: "saline water (ENVO:00002010), including plankton (ENVO:xxxxxxxx)" | depth 5 m
GCAAGATTGAACAATATACCTTTTTTTGGAATTTGTTTTGGTATGCAGATGGCAATTATAGAAGCGGCAAGAAATTTATTAAAAATTAAAAATGCTTCGACAAGCGAATTTGGCAATAATTGTACACCGGTTGTTGGTTTGTTAGAAGAGTGGAAAAAAGGAAAAACAAGAATTAAGGGAAGTGAAAAAAATTTAGGTGGAACAATGAGATTAGGTTTATATGATGCTGTGTTAAAAAATAATTCTTTAATATCAAAAATATATTCTAAAAAAAAAATAAGAGAAAGGCATAGACACAGATACGAAGTAAATATTAAATATAAAGAAGATTTTGAAAAAAAGGGATTAATTTTTTCTGCTTTGTCACCTGACGGAATGCTTCCAGAAATTATAGAATTAAAGAATCATCCTTGGTTTGTTGGAGTTCAATTTCACCCAGAATTTAAATCAAGACCTTTTACACCACATCCTTTGTTCTCCTCTTTTATTAAGGCTGCAGAAACTAGTGGAAGAGGTAATTAATGGATAATAAGTATGTAAAGTGCGGAAAATTAAATATTTCAAATAGAAGTCCATTTACTTTAATAGCTGGACCTTGCCAATTAGAAAACGAGCAGCATGCTCTAGATGTTGCAAATGAACTAAAAAAAATTACTGAAAAATTAGGTATAGGCTTAATTTATAAAACATCGTTTGATAAGGCTAATAGAACCAGCTTAAAAGGGAAAAGAGGAGCGGGTTTAGAAAAATCATTGCCTGTTTTTGATAAAATTAGAAAAAATGTTGGGATACCAGTTTTAACAGATGTTCATACTGCAGAGCAATGTGAAATCGTTTCGCAACATGTAGATGTTCTACAGATACCTGCATTTTTATGTAGACAGACAGATTTGTTAATTGCTGCTGCTAAAACAGGAAAAGTTATAAATGTTAAAAAGGGTCAGTTTTTAGCTCCATGGGATATGGTTAATGTCACAAAAAAAATTGAAGAATCTGGAAACAAAAATATTTTAGTTACCGAAAGAGGCGCAAGCTTTGGTTACAATACTTTAGTTTCTGATATGAGATCACTGCCTATCATGGCAAAAAATGGCTACCCTGTAGTTTTTGATGCCACACATTCCGTTCAACAACCTGGAGGCAAAGGAGATAAAAGTGGTGGCGAGAGAGAATTTGTAGAGTATCTTGCAAGAGCAGCTATAGCTGTTGGTGTTGCGGCAGTTTTTATGGAAACTCATCCAGACCCAGATAATGCTCCATCTGATGGACCAAATATGGTTCCATTATCAGAAATGCCTAAATTGTTAAAAAAATTAATTGAAATAGATAAATTAGTTAAAAATGCATAAAATTACTGATATCAAAGCACGGCAAGTTTTTGATAGCAGAGGAAATCCAACTGTAGAAACTGAAATTTATATAGATAATAAAATTTTTGCTTCAGCTATCGTTCCATCAGGAGCATCCAGAGGTACCTATGAAGCTTTTGAGTTAAGAGATTTAGAAAATAAAAATTTTTTAGGAAGAAGCGTGATAAAGGCAATCGACAAAGTTAATGGTGAAATATTGAAAGCTTTAAAGGGTTTTAATATTGATGATCAAGAAAAAATTGACAAAACTTTAATTGAGTTAGATGGAACCAAACAAAAAAAAAGATTAGGTGCAAATGCTATATTATCTGTATCTCTTGCTTCATGTAAAGCTTCCGCTATTTCAAAAAATATCCCACTATATAAAAACTTAGGAGATAAAAAAAATTTACCTGTACCTTTAATGAATATTATTAATGGAGGTATGCACGCTAATAACTCTTTGAAAATTCAGGAATTTATGATACGCCCAGATTCTGCAAAAAGTTTTAAGGAAGCTATTAACATATGTTTTTTGGTAATACAAAATTTAAAATCCATAATAAATAACAATAAATTATCTACAAGTGTAGGGGACGAAGGTGGTTTTACACCATCATTATCAAATAATGAGGAAGCTATAGAGCTTATTTTAAAAGCTATACATAAATCTGGTTTTTCAGCAGGTAAAGATATTTCTATTTGTCTAGATGTTGCAGCTAATGAATTGTATAAAGATAACAAATATTCAATTAACTCTTCTAAATTTATTTCTCCAGAAAAAACAATAGATTATTACATAGAATTAATTAAAAAATATCCAATTAAATCAATTGAAGATCCATTTTCTGAAGATGATTGGTCTTCATGGTCAATTCTTACTGAAAAAACTGATAATGAGATTCAAATTGTTGGAGATGATCTATTTGTGACTAATCAAGACCGTTTATTAAAAGGCGTTAATTTAAAAGCGGGAAATGCTGTATTAATTAAACCCAACCAAATTGGCACAATTACAGAAACATTAAATGTAATAAAATTAGCTCACGAACATAAATATAAAACAATAATTTCCCATAGATCTGGTGATTCTGAAGATACATTTATAGCAGATTTAGCCGTTGCTTCCGGTTCTAATCAAATTAAATCAGGTTCTCTTACAAGATCAGAAAGAGTAGCAAAATATAACCGTTTATTAAGGATAGAAGATGAACTTGGAAAAACTTCAAAAATAGCTAAAGTTTAAATTTATGAGATTTATAGAAAAAATTAATGAAAAAAAATTTACTTTACTAAGCATATTTTTATTTCTTTATGTAATTTTAAATCTTTTGGATGGACAAAGAGGATTAATCTCATATTACGGCAAGCAAAACATAATAAAACAGCTTACTAGCGAAGAAAAGCTACTTAACAATAAGCTTAAATTGATCGAGAAAAAAAATAGTTTGCTAACAGGTACTGTTGACGCAGACTATCTAGAAACCATATATAGAAAAAAATTTATGGTTGGTAAAACAACTGAAAAAGTTTACATTAAGTAATAATTAATGAAACCAAGACATCCGGAAAAAGTAAACAATCCAACAAATCCAATAAAAAAAAAACCAATTTGGATAAGAACCAAGATATTAGATACTCAGGTTTTTTTTAAAACAAAAGAAATTATAAATAAAAAAAAACTACATACAGTGTGCCAGGAAGCTAGTTGCCCAAATATTTCTGAATGTTGGAGCAAAAAACATGCTACCTTTATGATAATGGGAGATACATGTACAAGAGCATGCGCTTTTTGTAATGTTAAGACTGGTAAACCAATTCACCTAGATCCCTTAGAACCGATGAAAATTGCCCAAGCAACCAAAGAATTAAATTTAAGACATGTAGTGATAACTTCAGTAGATAGAGATGATCTAATGGATGGTGGAGCAGAACATTTTTCTAATGTTATTTTAGAAACTAGAAAATTAAATAAAAAAACTACAATTGAAGTTTTAACACCAGATTTTTTAAGAAAAGGACAAGCTTATAAAAAAGTTATAAATGCTAATCCTGATGTTTTTAATCACAATATAGAAACCGTTCCAAGATTGTACAGAAGTGTTAGACCAGGTTCTAGATATTTTGCTTCAATTAATTTATTAAAATCAGCAAAAGAGATTAACCAAAAAATATTTACAAAATCAGGAATAATGCTTGGTCTCGGAGAAAGTAAAGATGAAGTTCTTCAAGTAATGGATGATTTGATTACCGCTAATGTTGATTTTTTAACGATAGGTCAATATCTTCAACCAACGGTTAAACATTTTCCGTTAGAGCGATACGTTCATCCAGATGAATTCAATGAATTAAAAGATATAGCACTTACAAAAGGTTTTTTAATTGTTTCTTCTTCTCCTCTTACAAGATCTTCTTACCATGCAGATGAAGATTTTTTTAAAATGAAAAAATTGAGGGAAGAAAAAACTCAATGCCATCAACTTCAATAAAAAAAGAAATACCTTGTTCTAAAAAAAACTTAATTAAGATGGTACTAGATATAGAAAAGTACCCCGAATTTGTACCCTGGTGCCTTAATGGAAAGATTCATAGCAAGAAAGACAAGGGAGATAAAATTGAAATTATCGCAGATCTTACAATTGGAAAAAGCTTTTTCAACGAAACTTATAAAAGCTTTGTTATTTATGAAAAATCTTCAGATTCAATTTATGTCACTAATATGGATGGTCCTTTAAAACATCTTGAAAATAAATGGAATTTCACGCAATTAGGAGAAAATAGTGAGGTAAGTTTTCATGTTGATTTTGAATTAAAAAATAAAATTCTAAATGCATTAATGACTAAATCTTTTGATACTGGTTTAAAAAAAATAGCTGATGCCTTTGAAAAAAGGGCAATTGAATTATTTCAGAGAACTCAAGATTAATTTTAGAGAATTATTCACGGCAGATCTTTGAATATAAAAACGTTTTTTCTTTTTAAATAAGTATTTTTCAATTTTTATTTTATTGCCTTTTTTTATTCCAATATATACTAGGCCTACTGGCTTTTTTTTTGTTCCACCGCTTGGGCCAGCTATTCCTGTTATTGATATAGACATGCTACTTTTTCCTATTTTGCTTACATTTTGAGCCATGGCTTTACACACCTGTTCACTTACAGCGCCATATTTTTTTATAATTTTTTTGGAGACTTTAAGAACCTTAATTTTAGATTCATTAGAATAAGTGACTAGACCGAGATTAAACACTTTAGAAGATCCATTAATGGAGGTGATAGTATTAGAGAGCATTCCACCAGTACAAGATTCAGCAAAAGAAATCTTTAACTTTTTATTTTTTAGCAGTTTAAAAACTTTGTGAGCAATTTTTTTCATGTGAGAATCATATACGAGACAAGGATAACAACAACATATAAACCAGCGCACACATCATCCATAATAACGCCAAAACTATTTTTAAATTTTTTATCATAATAATTGATTGGAAAAGGTTTAATAATATCGAAAATTCTAAACAGCACAAACATAATTAAATAATATTTTAAAATTTGATCAGTTTCTTTTGGTACATTGTGCGCAAGTTCATAAAGGCATATAGGAATCGATTGTCCTATAAATTCATCAATGACTACCTCTTTAGGATCTTTTTGATCTAAATTTTTGATAAAATTATGTATTGCAAAAAGAGAAATAAAAAAAATAATGACCATTAAAAATAAAACAATATTTGGAGAAATAACCAAAACATGGAATAAAAAAAATAAAAAAAAAGTAGTAACTAATGAAGCAATACTGCCAGGTATTTTTTTTATTTTACCGATGCCAAAGAGCGAAACAAATAAAAAATTTATTTTACTAATCATATTTAATTACTGATGAAATAACTTCTGCAGCAATAGCTTTTTCTTTTCCAATTAAACCAAGCTTTTCTGTTGTCTTACCTTTTATGTTTACTTGTCCATAATTTATTTCACACAGCTTACATATAGAATTTATAATTTTTTTTGTAAATTTTTTTATTTTGGGTTTTTGAGTAATTATATTTATGTCAATATTGTTTACATAAAAGTTTTCAGATTTAATTACTTCAATTACTTTTTTAAGCAAAACTGTCGATCTGATATTTTTATATTTTTTATTCTTGTCAGAAAAAAATTTTCCAATGTCACCTAACCTGCATGCACCAAGTAAGCTATCTATTATTGCATGTAATACGGGATCAGCATCTGAATGTCCTTCCAACCCAAGATAAAAAGGTATTTTTATCCCTCCTAAGTATAATTTTCTCTTTTTAACCAATTTATGAATATCAAAACCGATACCACTGTAAACATTTTCTTTTTTTAATGATTTAAATATATTTAAATCATTCTTGTCAGTAATTTTTAAATTTGTTTTGGAGCCTTTTACAGCAAAAACTTTTTCTCCATAATTTGTAAATAATGCTGAATCATCATCACAAAAATCATTTATGCTTGATGCATGCCTTTCATAAATTTTATTATATGTAAAACCCTGTGGTGTTTGAGATAAACACAAACTATTTCGTTTAATATTTTTAAATATTAAATTATTTCTAAATTGCTTAGTTGCATCATTTATTTTTATTACTGGAATTACAGCATGATTATTATTAAGTTTATTGATAATTTCATTTATTATTTTTTTTGATGTATTGGGCCTAGCAGCATCATGTATTAATACTTTGCTGCATCCCATTTTTTTAATTTTTTTTAAAGCTTTAAAAGTTGATTCTTGGCGAGTTTTTCCACCATTAATTTTTATAGTATTTTTAATATTTAATTTACTAAGATAGTTTTTATGTTTTTTATTATAAACTATCAGTGTTTTTTTTATTTTTTTAATATTGGCGAATGATTTTAATGAGTATTCTAGCAATGTTTTGTTATTAACCTTATTATATGGTTTTGGTACTCTGGTTTTAAGTCTTTGGCCATCTCCGGCAGCTAAAATTATAAGAAACAAGCTCATTTTTTTAAAATTGCCTTATATTTATTTTAAATGTTAACTATTATTTATTAAATGATTCATATCATTAAAAATTATAAATGGGTAATAGCTTCGTCCTTAATATGCATAATATTTGGGCTATTAACATTTTTTACTTTTATTAATCAAAGTTTTATTAAGCTAACCAATTTAAATCTTCAAATTTTGCTTGTTATCGATTTAATGTTGTTAATAGCATTTTTTGCATTAGTTATTTATCACACATTTAAAATTTTAAAAGAGCGAAAGAAAGGTAAATTAGGCTCCGAAACGGGTTTAAGATATATAATATTCTTTGCTACCACTACCTTGCTCCCCTCCGTTTTAATTGCAATATTTTCTTTAGTTTTATTTAATGTAGGTCTTCAAAAATATTTTGATAAAAAGATAAAAAATGTAGTGAATAATTCAGCTGAAGTAGCAAAAAATTATGTTGACCAAGCTAGAAATTCTATCGAAGCAGATATAGTTCTCATGCTTTTAGATGTTAACACCAAATCAGGAATGTTTTATGAAAATCCAAAAAGATTTGAACAAGTTCTTGCCTCTCAGAGGTTATTAAGAAGATTAGACGAAGTTTATTTATTAGATAGTTCTGCAAATATAATCATGTTTAATGTTGTTGATGCATCTAAAAAATTTGTTCCTCCACCAGAAGAAGCTTTTACCAGATCTTTAAATGGTAAACCTATTAGAATAATAGACGCTAGAACAAACAGGACATCAGCTTTAGTAAAATTGAATAATTTTATAGACACTTATCTTTATATTGTAAAGTTTATGGACCCTCAATTAATAAATTATTTAAAACAAACCGGAGAAGCAGTAACTTATTATTATAGTGTTGAGGAAAGTAGAACAGGTATCAAAATTACATTTGCTGTAATTTATTTATTAATAGTTTCGTTACTACTTTTTCTCTCTATAATAATATCTATAAATTTTGCGTCAAGATTAACTCAACCAATTATTAATTTAATTAATGCATCAGAAAAAATAAGCTCAGGAGATTTAAGTGTTAAAGTACCTTTAATTCAAACTGATAAAGAGTTTCAAAAATTAAATGAAAATTTTAACTCAATGATAGAAAAGCTAAAAAAACAACAAGACAAATTGTTGGCATCAGAAAGGCATATGGCATGGGAAAGTGTAGCCAGGAAACTAGCGCATGAAATAAAAAATCCACTTACACCAATACAGCTTTCTATAGATAGAATTAAAGAAAAATATTTAAAACAAATTCAAAATGGTGATAATCAGTTTTCTGAGTATTTAAATACTATTACAAAACAGATTAAAGATATTGAACATCTTGTTAATGAGTTTTCAGATTTTGCAAGAATGCCAAAACCTGTACTTAAAAAAGTTGACATTAATAAATTGATATCAAGATCACTTAATCTTCATGAATTATCAGAAGCGGACATAAATTTTTCATCATCAAAAGCTAAGACCATTTGTTATGTTAAAGGCGACGAGGAACAGCTAAATAGAGTTTTTATGAATCTTATCAAAAATTCAGTTGAGTCAATTTATGAAAAAAAAAGCAAAAATGTTCGTTTTAAAGGTAAAATTAACGTAGATATTAAGGAAGATAGTGACTATATATACGTTTATATTACTGATAACGGCGTCGGTTTTGATCAGGTTAACAAAACAAAAATGATAACACCGTATTTTACTACTAAAAAAAAAGGAACCGGTTTAGGTTTATCTATAGTGACTAAAATTATAAATGATCATAACAGTTCAATTTTATTTAACTCGATAAAGAATGGAGCCAAGGTAGAAATAACACTACCGAGATATAATGACTAAAGAAATTTTAGTAATAGACGACAATTCTGATATTAGGCAAATAATATCTGGTATATTAAAAGACCAAGGATTTTCTGTTAGGGAGGCTGCAAACTATGATCAGGCTGTATTAGAATTTAAAAAAAAAATGCCTGATGTTGCAATAATAGACGTTAAATTAGACAAAGGCGATAATGATGGAATTGAATTATTAGGCTCTATTAAAAAAATTGATGAAGATGTAGCGGTTATAATGATATCTGGGCATGCCAATGTACAGATGGCAGTAGATTCATTAAAGTTAGGAGCTTTCGAATTTATTCAAAAACCATTTTCTCAAGAAAGATTGCTTAATTTCGTTAATAGAGCTATTGAAAATATTGATCTCAAAAAAGATAAACGTGCTTTAGAAAACAAACTTTTTCATTCCTATGAAATTATAGGAAAAAGTCAATCCATAGATAAAGTAAAAAACCTAGTAACAAAATTGAGTAATACTGAAAGTAGAATTTTTATATCCGGCCCAGCAGGCTCAGGCAAAGAACTTGTTGCGAGACAAATTCATAAACAATCTTCAAGAATGAATAAACCTTTTGTAGTGGTGAATGGAGCATTATTAGATCCTCAAAAGTATGAATTAGAACTTTTTGGATCTGAAAATTCTAATGAAACTACAAATTATGGTTTTTTTGAAAAAGCAAAAGATGGGACACTGCTTATTGACGAGGTGACCGAAATTCCATTAGAAACACAAGCAAAAATTTTAAGAGTTTTAATCGATCAAAAATTTAGAAGAGTAAATGGAACAAAAGAAATTAATGTTAATGTTAGAATTATAAGCACTTCATGTAAAAACATTCGCGAGGAAGTTGATAAAGGAAATTTTAGGGAGGACCTATATCACAGATTAAATGTTGTTCCCATTAATTTACCTCCTTTAAAAGATAGAACAGAAGACATACCTCATTTGTTAAATTATTTTTCAAAAAAAATTGCCGAAGCTAATGGAATTAATCAGGTTAATTTTGATACTGATTTTGATTTGTATTATCAATATGATTGGCCTGGCAACGTTAGAGAGCTGAGAAATTTAGTTGAAAGAATATCAATATTATCTTTAAATGAAAGCAATACAAAAATAAATCAGCTAGTTCAAGATGCTTTAAGTCAGAAAAATAATAAATCAGATTATGATTCCTATGAAAACGTACTTTCTTACCCATTAAAAGAGGCCAGAGAAAAATTTGAAAAAAATTATTTAACGTCCCAACTTAAAAAACACAAAGGTAATATATCCAAAACCGCGGAATTTATTGGTATGGAAAGATCCGCTCTTCATAGAAAACTTAAAACATTAGGCGTAAAAGGCGTTAATTAAATGAATATAATAATCTGTGGAGCCGGTAGAGTTGGCTTTTCTATTTCAAAACAACTATCTGCTCAAGGTCATTCTATTACTGTGATTGATCAATCAAGCGAATTTATTCAGAAAATCAACGATACACTAGATGTAAAAGGTGTAGTTGGTAGACCTACATTTCCTTCAGTTTTGGAGAAAGCTGGCGCTGAGGATGCGGATATGATTATTGCCGTGACCCAAAATGACGAAACTAATATGGTAATATGCCAAGTTGCATATTCAATTTTTAAGATAAATAAAAAAATTGCTCGAGTTAGAGGGCAAGAATTTTTAGGCGGCAAATGGGGTAAATTATATGGAGAATCTAATTTACCAATAGATGTTATCATTTCACCTGAGCTTGAAGTAGCAAAATCTCTTCAGAGAAAATTGGAAGCACCCGGTGCATTAGACAGCGTTCCTTTCGCAAATGGAAAAGTTAAAGTTTTAGAAATTGATATTGGGAAAAATTGTCCATTAGTTAATACTGAACTTGGAGCTTTAACAAAACGCTTTCCAGATCTAAAAGCTAATATTTTAGGCGTTATAAGAGGAGAAAAATTTATTATTCTTAAAAAGAAAGATAAAATGTTAATTAATGATAAAGCTTTTGTTGTTGTTAATGCTTCACAGGTAGATACAACACTTTCTGCATTTGGCCATAATGAAAAAATGGCTAAAAAAATTCTTATAGTTGGTGGTGGTAACATAGGATTTAATTTAGCAAAAAACTTAGAAACGGATTCTGAAGGAGTAAGAGTTAAAATTATTGAAAAAAATAAGGAAAGAGCTGAATTTATTGCAAACGAACTTAATAATGCAATAGTTATTAACGGAGATGCATTAGATGAAAATGTTTTAAAAGAAGCTAATATTGAAGAAACTGAAACTGTATTAGCTTTAACTAATGATGATGAAGATAATATTATGCTAAGCGTCCTTGCTGAAAAAAATAGTCCAAATAAAAGAACAATTGCATTGGTCAACAAACAAAACTACAGTTTATTACAATCCTCTTTAAATATTGATGATTTAGTCGATCCCAGGTTAACAACTATATCAACAATATTAAAACATGTTCATAAAGGCACAATAGAGACAGTATACACTTTATTAGATGGTGAATATGAATTTATAGAAGCAGAAATTTTAGAAACTTCTGAACTGATTAGCAAATCAATAAAAGATTCGGATTTACCAAAAGAAATTAGGATAGGAGCCGTAGCGAGAGGTAAAGAAGTTATTATTCCAAAAACTGATTTTAAATTTCAAAAGAAAGATTTAGTAGTTTTCTTAACAAAAAGAGAACACTTACAAAAAGTTGAAAGTTTATTTAGAATAAGTTCATTAATTTAATGAATTATAAAAGCATACTTTTTTTTTTAGGAATTTTTTCTTTATTAGTTTCTGTTTTTTCTGTATTTAATATTCTGTACTCAATTTATTTTAATTTTATAATTGATTTAAATTCATATTTAATTACTTTTTTTATTTCTATATTTGTAGGATTATCATTTTGTTATTTGGGTTTTAAACACAGCAAAAGCATAAGCCTTATTGATCAATTAATTTTTATAGTACTAAGCTTTTTTTTCATCCCTTTACTATTAAGTATTCCTTATTTTTTTAGTATGTATGGTATTAGTTTAATTAATTCATATTTTGAGTCAGTTTCAGGATTTACTGCTACAGGATTTTCAATAATCCAAGATGTAAATAGTATCGATCAACCCCTATTATTATGGAGATCTTCTTCACAATGGTTAGGGGGTTTTTTATTTTTGTTAGTGACCATAGGAACAATAGGATCTAAACAAATTAAAATCAAACCCTCATATTTAATTTCCGGCGGCGCCTCTGGGAGAAATTTTTATTATAATTTTAACTATAATTTCATTAAAATTTTGGCAATATATTTGGTATCAACTATTTCAATAATTATTTTGTATAGTTTAGTTGATATTCGATTACTTGATTCATTCAATTTAGCTTTTACTGTTATATCATCAGGCGGTTTTATACCAGATAATCAACTCTCAAATATTGTTGGAGAAAATTTACAAATTTTTGTTTTGTCCATAACTTTATTTTTGCCAATTTTAAATTTTTTTTTAATATTTGATTTAGTAACAAGACAATTCAGATTTAAAAATAATTATGAAGATTTTCATTTAATAATATTAATTACTTCAATATCTTTTCTTCTTTATTTTTTCTTAATACCTGACCAAGGTTTTATTAACACATTTTTTAGTGTAACTTCTGCTATTTCAACATCTGGAATAACGACATATTCTTCAAATTTAGATCTATCTTTATTTTTTATATTGTTAAGTATAGTAGGAGGATCTTTAATTTCTACATCATCGGGATTTAAATATACTAGAATTTACATGCTATTAAAAATTTCATACCAAGAAATTTATAGATTGGTTAAACCAATTAATATTATTGATAAAAATTTGTACAATTCTGAGACAAAAATTGATGATCAAGACGTAAAAATTGCTTTTTTAGTATTTATTTCATTTATTGTATCAATTTTTGTTTTATCAAGCATTTTAACCTTAGATTATTTAAGCTTCGAAAATTCTTTCAAATTATCCATTCTTACTATTACTAATACTGTAAATTCAGCATTATATGGGTTGGATAATTTAAGTTTTTTTGATTTAAATAACTTTAGCAAAATATCATTAATTCTTTTCATGATATTTGGAAAAGTTGAAATTGTGGTTTTTTTATATTTAATTAAGAAATTTTTCTTTAGAGAGTAAAATATGAAAAATATATTAATAATAGGAGCCGGCTCAATGGGTACAGCTTTTGCCTACCCGTGTTTTGATAATAAACATATTGTAAGCGTGGTAGGAACACACTTAGAAGATAATATTATAGATGATTTAAATTCAACAAATTTTCATTCAGGATTGAATTTAAAAATCATTGATGAAATTAATTTTTATAAATATGAGTCATCAGAAGAAGTATTAAAAAAAAAACAAGATTTAATTGTATTAGGAGTTAGCTCAAAAGGTATTAATTGGGTTTCTGGCGTATTAAAAAAAATTTCAAATAACAATGAATTGCCACCATTACTTATGTTGACTAAGGGATTAAGTATTTATGAAAATAAATATGAATTGTTAGTTGATAAGCTAATAAGGCTGTTGTCACATCAAGGAGTTAAAAATATAAATTTATCAGCGGTAGGCGGACCATGCTTAGCTGCAGGCTTAGCAAATAGAGTTCAAAGCGGAGTAGTTATAGCTAACAAAAATATAGAAAACGCTAATTTTTTAAAAAAGTCACTTTCCACAAATTACTATCGTATTTCAACAACAACAGATATTAATGGAGTCGAAGTTTGCGCTGCAATTAAAAATATATTTTCAATGGCAATAGGTGCTGCGCCAGGCTTAAACAAAAATAAAACTTCAGGAAATAATCATTTAAATACTTCTGCAGCCTTAGTTAGACAATCGATACATGAAATGGAAATTTTTGTGGAATTTTTGAAAGGAAAGAAAGAAACTGTAAATGGTTTAGCTGGTTTAGGAGACTTATATGTTAGTTCTGCAGGTGGAAGAAATAGTAAAATGGGAGCATTTATAGGCGAAGGTATAGTATTTTCCAAAGCAAAAAAAAATAAAATGCCCAAAGAAACTGTTGAAGGAGCTGATTTAATTTTTGAAATTGGAAACAAAATTAAAGAAGATTTTGACCATAAAAAAATTCCTTTAATGACCGCTATGATTAATGCTATTCTTGAGGATAAAAAGCTAGATATTAAATGGGAGCACTTTAATTAATGGCAGATTTTATTATTTCTATTGATCAAGGAACCACATCAAGTAGATCAATCTTATTTAATTTAAAAGGCAAACCAATTTATTCTTCTCAAAAAGAATTTACACAATTTTTTCCTAAAAGTGGTTGGGTTGAGCATAATCCTGAAGAAATTTGGACCACAACCAAAAAGACTCTTAAAAAAGTTATAGACAAAGTTAAAGATTTCAAAGGAAATGTTGTTGCGATTGGAATAACAAATCAAAGAGAAACAACTGTTTTGTGGGATAAAAAAACAGGAAAGACAGTATATAATGCTATCGTCTGGCAAGATAGAAGAACCGAAGATTATTGCAAAAAATTAAGAAAACAAAATAAAGAAACTATAATTTTTAATAAAACTGGACTTTTAATTGATCCATATTTTTCAGGTACTAAAATTAAATGGATATTGGATAATGTACCTTTGGCTAGAAAATTGATGAATAGTAAAAGGCTTCTTTTTGGAACTATAGATAGCTTCTTAATCTGGAGACTTACAAAAGGAAGAGTACATGCCACTGACGCGACAAATGCAAGCAGAACTATGATTTACAACATTACATCAAATAAGTGGGATGATACTATTTTAAAACTTTTTAGAATAAAAAAACATATTCTTCCTGTCGTAAAAAATTGTGCTGACGATTATGGTAATACTCATTCTTCGATAACAGGCAAACCTATACCTATTACTGGTGTCGTTGGTGACCAACAGTCTGCTACTATTGGGCAATGTTGCTTTGAAACAGGTTCTTTAAAAAGCACATATGGTACAGGTGCGTTTATTTTACTTAATACAGGATCTAAAAAAATATATTCAAAAAATAGATTGCTTACTACTATTTGCTATAGGTTAAACGGTAAAACCACCTATGCTCTTGAAGGTTCAATTTTTATTGCTGGTTCTGGAGTTCAGTGGCTAAGAGATAGAATGAAATTTATAAAAAAAGCATCAGATACTGAACAGATTGTAAAGTCACTAAAAAATAATTCAGGAATTTATTTAGTTCCTGCTTTTACTGGAATCGGAGCTCCGCATTGGAACGCTAATGCTAGAGGAGTTTTAAGCGGCATCACAAGAGATACGGGCCCAAAAGAAATTGTAAGAGCTATTATTGAGTCAGTATGTTACCAAACATATGACTTGTTTGAAGCTATGAGGCACGATGGTTTAAGGCCTAAATTAGTTAAAGTAGATGGTGGCATGGTTATGAATAATTGGTTTTCCCAATATTTGGCTGACATCATTAATGTTAAAGTTTTAAGACCCAGGATTCATGAAACTACAGCGCTTGGAGCCGCATTCATGGCTGGATTACAAATAGGAGCGTTTAAATCATTGAAAGACATTTCTAAAAAATGGAGTTTAGATAAAAAATTTATACCTAAAGTAGACAATAAATTTAGAAAAAATGTCCTAAAAGGTTGGCGTATCGCTATTAAAAGAACCCTAATCAATTAATACAATTTTTAATTGAATTTATTCATTGTGGGCATAAAAAAACTATTTTCTAAAATTGACATCAAAACTTCAATTATATTTAATCTATACTTTAACAACAATTTAAGGGGGAATAATGTTAAAAACATTAAGATCAATCTTAACTGTTGCAGTAACCTTTTCATTATTAATTTCATCAGCATATGCAGATGCAATTGATAAATGGGCGAAAGGTGAGTTTAGTCTCTCAACTTTATCTGAAAAAGATAGAGTTAAAGAACTTAAATGGTTTCAAAA
>CEUZ01021144.1_pt1 | contig 15109 bp, 18 predicted proteins | sample 361511 | NCBI WGS metagenome assembly CEUZ01 (sample SAMEA2622822, study PRJEB7988) | marine metagenome | biome: marine biome (ENVO:00000447); feature: surface water layer (ENVO:00002042); material: "saline water (ENVO:00002010), including plankton (ENVO:xxxxxxxx)" | depth 5 m
TCAGCAGATGCTTCGTGACTTTGTTCTGTAGTCATATATCCAACATCTCTGATTCAAATTATAATAACCTTTTCCTACAAAATATACAGTAAATGAATGTAATTGGTTAGGTGTAGCTATTTTTTAGATTTGTTTACAAAATCTAACATTCGTTTTTCTCGTTCTGGATCTGAGAAACAATTTCTCCATGCAAGTAATTCTACACCAAGACCTGTGTCAAGATCTGCATTACGACCTTTGTTAATAGCAGTCTTTGACATGTGAACTGCAAGAGTAGCATTTGCAGCGATTGTTTTTGCCATTTTTACAGCTTCATCCATTAAAGAAGATTGTTCGAAAACATGGTTAACTAGACCGATTTCTTTCGCTGCACTTGCATTGATTGCTTTTCCAGTGAAAACAATTTCCTTTGCTTTTGCGATTCCCACTATTCGCATTAACCTTTGAGTTCCTCCCCATCCAGGTGGTATGCCTATTGTTACTTCTGGCTGACCAATTTTTGCATTGTCAGATGCAAGTCTTATATCACAAGACATCGCAAGTTCACATCCACCACCTAATGCAAAACCATTAACAGCTGCAATAGTTGGTTTGGTTATATTTTCTACAGTGGCAGTAAGTTCCTGACCGAGTTTTGCATATCTTTCAGACTCCTCCGAAGAAATTTTTGACATATATTCAATATCAGCTCCTGCAGAAAACGCCTTGTCACCCTCTCCAGTTAAAATAATCACTTTGACATTATCATCCTTCTCTAATTGCTGAAATGTTGAAATTATCTCCTTGGCAACATCGATATTCATGGCGTTTAGTTTTTCTGGTCGATTAATCTTAACTATGCAAATCCCATCATTCGTTTGAGTAGTAATATTTGTCATATCAAAAATCCGCCTCTTGTAAAATTAAATGTTATCTACCTCGTGTAGAACCCCATTTGGCTAGTGCAGATGCTGCAGCCACCCATGTTCTTAAATCATCATAAACCGGTATTCCCTTTTTTTCAACCAATTTGGACATTTTTTCTGTATATGGACCGCCATTTGCTCCAACTAGCAATGGTTTTTTTCTTTTCTTGGAAAAATTAGCAAGGTGACCAACGATTGTTTCTTCAAGAGGATCATCCTGAAATACAAACCATGGCATAGCAATATTCACATTCTTTTCATCATAAAATTGCTGAATAACAAATCTATAATCATCTGCAGTTGCACCACCGCCAACATCTGCTGGATTACCATTATGGATAGGAACCGTTGGAGGAAAACGAGCCTTCATTTTTTTGATAAGATGTGGTGACATCTTTCCTATAGTAAGGCCCAATCTCTCTAAATGATCAATTCCACCAATCATAGGACCAGCACCGTTACTGCACATGGCTACCTTGTTTCCTTTTGCTGCTGGCTGCCAAGCCAAAGCCTTTGCCACTCCGGCAAGTTCTTGATAACTATCTACAGAAATAATTCCGGCCTGCTTGAATGCACCCATAATCATTGCATTATCACCACCAAGTGAACCTGTATGAGATGCAGCCTGCTTTGCACCGGCTGCGCTTCGTCCACTCTTCCATATTACAATTGGTTTCTTTTTTTCTTTCATAACACGTTTTGCAGCATTGATGAACTTTCTGCCATCACCAAATCCTTCGACATAAAGACAAATGACTTTGGTTTGTGGATCACTTCCTGCATATGAAATCATGTCTGCTTCATCAACATCTGATCTGTTTCCATAACTGATCATTTTTGAAAGACCAAACGTGTCAGCACTCTCTAACATACTAATTCCCATTGTTCCACTTTGTGAGAAGAATGCAACATTACCAAGTCTTGCCCGAACCATTCTTGCTTGTCCTTGAAATGCACAGTCAAGACGATTTGCTGCATTGAACATTCCAATACAGTTTGGACCGATAACTCGTATTTTGTGTTTTAATGAAAGATTTTTTACTTCAGCTTCCATTTCTGCTCTGTCGCCACCAAGCTCTTTACCACCGCCTGAAACAATTACAACATTATGAATTCCCTTCTTTGCACATTCCTTCATGAGAGGTCCACAGTGTGCAAGATCAATACAAACAACAACCAGATCAACTTTTCCTTTGATTGATTCTAATGATGGATAACATTTGATTCCAAGAATCTTCTTTTGTTTAGGATTAATTGGATAAACTTTACCTTTGTAATCTTGTTTTCCAAGAGCGTCTAATACAGAGTTACCAATCTTTCCTGGTACTGCAGAAGCACCAACTAATGCAACAGATTTTGGTGTAAAGAATTTCTCCATGGATTTGATGTTTGGTTTGGCACGTGAGATTGAATTCTTTTTAATTTCCTTGTTGAGAATGATTTTTGCGTCTACCACATTGTATGATTTTGGATAGACTACGATAGGATTGAAATCTATACTGTTAATGTAATTAGCATTATCAACACCAATTTTTCCAATTTTAACAAGAGCCTTTGCAAGCATGTTCAAGTCTATAGGTTTGCTTCCACGGAATCCTTTGAGAATTTTAGAGCCCTTGAGTTCGTTTAACATTGATTTCGCATCTGATGTCGTAATTGGTAGCATTCTGAACGCAACGTCCTTGAAAATTTCAGTTAGAACACCGCCCAAACCAACCATGAGCATTGGACCAAATTGTGGATTGTTTTGTATTCCAACAATTAGTTCTACTCCCTTTGGAACCATCTTCTCAAGCAAAATTCCTTTTACGTTAACGCCCTTCTTTTTGGAAAGTCGTCCATACATGTCATTGAATGTCTTTCTTACATCAGCAGCATTATCAACACCAACCTTAACCCCACCCACGTCAGTTTTATGGAGAATTTGTGGCGATACTACCTTCATGACAAGAGGAAATCCAAGCCTTTTTGCATCTCTTACTGCCTGATCAGCAGATGTTGCCAATGAAAATCCTGGCACTGAAACTTTGTATTTTTTTAGAATTGATTTGGCAGCCTCTTCTGTAATGATTTTATGGTCAGTCTTTATTGTATCGTCAAAAATTTTTGTAATTGAGTTCATCGTAGATCGATCAAAAAGTTTGTTATTATATTAAACTTATTATCATTATGGAATTTCCGGAAACTGAAATAACTGAGATGAAAAAATTCATGGATTCCCTAAATTCACAAAAGAATTGTGCAGTTGTTGTGGAGGGAAAGCGTGATGCTGCAGCACTTGTCAAATTGGGTTATTCTGGAAAAATTTTGGAATTTCATAAGTTCAATGGAATGATAAAATTTGCCGATTCGGCTGCTAAATACTCTAGCCTTATTCTACTATTGGATGGTGATAGGAAGGGCAAGTATCTAACAAAAAAAATCATTAATTTGCTGGAGCATCGAACAAAAATTGATCTTCTCTTTAAGAAGAAGTTGGTTTCAATCACTAAAGGAAAGATACGATTTATTGAGCAGTTAGTTTGTTATGAATCTTATTTTGGTTAGGATCTAAGGCCAGATACCTTTATGATTAAATGCTTCTAGGACACGCTCTACAGCCAAGACCATAGCAGCTCTTCTATTATCAATGTCATGTTTTTTGGAGAGTTCGTGCATGTCATTAAGACCCTTGACAATTTTAGCTTCCATCTTACTTGCTACTTCGTCGAATGTCCAATAATATCCCATGTTGTTTTGTACCCATTCCAAATAAGATATGCATACACCACCAGAGTTTGCCAAGATATCTGGTATAACAAAAATTCCTTTCTTGTGAAGAACTGGATCAGCTTCAGGTAGAGTAGGACCGTTTGCAGCCTCACCAATAATTTTGCATTTTAATTTCTCTGCAATCTCAGCAGTGATTTGGTTTTCAAGTGCACCAGGAACCAAGATTTCACAATCCGTTGTAAGCAATTCCTCTGTAGAAATTTCTTTGCTACCTGGATAACCGACAACAGAACCTTCCTTCTGTTTGTAATCAATTAAGTCTTGAACCTTGAATCCGTCAGGAACAAGAATTGAGCCTTTTGAATCACTTGCTGCAATACATTTTGCACCCATTTTTTCTAGATATTCACCAGAAAATGTTGAAGCGTTTCCAAATCCTTGTAGTACGACTTTAGCACCCTTAAGATCAATATTCAAAATTTTTGCTGCTTCTCTTATACAATAAGCATTACCCAAACCTGTAGCAACATTTCGTGCTAAAGAGCCACCCACAGGAATTGGTTTTCCAGTAATTGTTCCAGGTGAATAATTATTTCCGCTCATTTTAGTAAATGTGTCCATAATCTGTGTCATCTCTTTTCCAGTTGTATAAACATCTGGAGCAGGAATATCTTTCTGTGGACCTATTACTTCGGCAATCTTAGATGCAAATTGTCTAGTTAATCTTTCCATCTCACCATCGCTAAGTTTTTCTTTTTTAGGGTTAACAAAAATTCCTCCCTTACCACCACCCAGTGGTACATCAACAACAGCACACTTCCATGTCATCCAAGAAGAAAGTGCCATTACTTCTCTCTCCATATACTTGACACCACCCTCAGGATCAAAGTATCTTATTCCACCCTTGTATGGACCTCTATCATTGTTATGTTGACATCTAAATCCCGTGAAAACTCGAATCTTACCATTATCCATTTTTACTGGAACTTTAACACGAAGGAATCTGTTTGGCATGATCAAATAATTTCTAATTCCTTCATCATCGATTCCTAAAACATCACATGCATCACTAACCTGCTTTGATGCATTATCAAATGGGTCTGGTTGAGTCAAGATGGATCAAGTTTAATTCCAATTTATATTTAAATGTCTCTTGAATAATCAAATTTTTTCAAAATTCTAATCAGTTATTTTGATAGAGTAAACGACAAGATTGCCTTTCTGTGATGTAAATAGACCTATCAGTCTAGCAGACATGCCATATTTTTTCTTACGAAGTTTGATTGCCTTATCTGCCTCATCTCCCGTAATATTTTCTGCTTTTGCTTTTACCCATTCATCTTTTGGTTCACCCTTGAATGAGCATGAAACAATTCTGACATCATGATTATTTCTTAACCGCTTAACTTTACCAGTACTATCACGAGTTATTACATAGATTATGTCATTATCAATGACAAACCAAACTGGAGTTTTGATGGGTGTTCCATCCTTTTTGTATGTCTCAAGGTTAATGTATTTTTGATCAAGAAACTGATCTAATTGGTTTCCCATAAATGATAAAAAGTAATTTGATATTTTAATAGATGTAGGTTGTGGTTTTGATTATTCCATAACCAACCCTTAAATTGACTTGAAATCGAATCGAAATATTATGATGGCATCACGTGGATACGATATGACGCCTACGATGTATTCACCGGACGGTAGAATTTACCAGGTGGAATATGCTATTGAGACTGTAAAAAGAGGTGCAATAGCAATTGGTTTACAATCTAAGGATGGTGTTGTTATGGCTGTAGAAGAAAAATCACGCGATCTTCAAGTGGAAGACATTACGCAGAAAATTTTCCAAGTGGATGATCATATTGGTATTGCTGCAGCGGGGTATATTCCAGATGCACGCATTCTAGTAGACAGTGCACGATTTTTCTCACAAAGTAATCAATTAACTTATGATGAATCTGTCGAGATAGAAACTGTTGCAAAACATTTGGCAGACCAATCACACCAATTCACACAATATTCAGGTGTAAGACCATTTGGTGTAGCGTTAATCATTGCTGGCATAGACAGAAAGGGAACTAGGGTATTTGTCACTGATCCAAGTGGTACGTATGTTCCATATTCTGCTGTTGCAATAGGTGGAAATTCAGATGAAGTTACTGATTTCTTAGAAAAAAATTACAAAAAAGAAATGTCTATGGATGATGCAATATCAATGGCAATTTCTGCAATAAACCTCAAGAATGACGAGAAAGGTGTAAAACATATCAGAATGGCAAGAATCAAATCAGATACAAAACAATTTGAAAAAATATCTACTGATGAATTAGCCAAACACGCACAATCAGCAGGCAGCTCCTCAAAATAAGGGCACAAAATATAATATCAAAAATATTACCAGACGTGTGGGTTTAGGTAGCTATTGGGGTGAAGTGCTTGATGTATTACAGGAAATTATTCCGGTTTATGATAAAGTAAATTCGTATATCTCATTAGGCAAAGATTCTGAACATCGTAACAGAGCAATAAGTGGAAGAATACAAGATGGTGATGTAATTCTTGATGCCGGTTCTGGTTTTGGAAATATGTCAAAAACTGCATTGGATATTACAAATGGGAAAGTAAAGATTGTCATGTACGATCCTCTACTGCCAATGATAAAAAATACTGACAGACTTTTCAAAAAAAAACCTGAAGCAGCATGCGGAGTGTTTGAACATACACCATTTAGGAATGAACAGTTTGATGCAGTTCTTTCTGGTTATTCATTACGTGATGCAATTAGTCTAAAGACCGCAATCTCAGAGATTCATAGAGTTCTAAAGAACGATGGTAAATGGATCATTGTAGATTTAGGAAAGCCAGATAAAGCTATTGTTAGGTTTGGTGTTTCGTTTTATCTAAGATTGATTTTGCCAGTGGTGGCATATATGGCTGGTGGTAAACTTGGATTGAAATTTGCTACATTATATGGAACATACAAACTTTGGCCACAAAATAAAAAACTTGAATCAATGCTTCTTGAGAAATTTACAAAAGTGGAATTTGAAAAGGATATGATGGGTGGAGCAATTATGATTGCTGCACATAAATGAAGAAAATTTACGATAAATATTTAATTTTGTCGAAAATGAATTATGTTTGTGTTAGAATATGCATTGAACATAATTGGTACCGAATGGATAATAATAATATTCATTGGATTAATACTACTTTTTGGTACCAACCGTTTTCCCGATGTGGCAAAAAAGATAGGAAAATTGGTTGGTGAATACAGTAATGCAAAAAACCAAATTGAAAATGAAATGAAGAATTCTACAAATCAAAATCTACAAGTTTCTGGTCCCGTAAAGGATGAAAGAAAAAAACTTGAGATGATGGCAACCCAATTAGAAATAAATTATGAAAACAAAACTGATGACGAGCTTAGAAAGATAATAGAAAGTAAAATTGGAGAGTCAAAGAATGAAACACAGACTAAAAAATAACTAAACCTTCATTTCTTTTTTAGACGGTAAACATTTTTTCTAAGACGCTTCGATGCGTAATTATAATATTGTTTTACTATCTCAAATCCTAGATATTTTCTTCCTAACATCTTGCTTACTACAGCAACCTGACCTGAACCAAGAAAAGGGTCTAATACCAAATCATTTTTTTCACTAGAATACTGCAAAATTTTCTTAATTACTTCAGCAGGAAGTTTGGTAGGAGTTTTATCATCACCAGTCCAATACTCACGATTTATGATCCATACATCCTCCTTGTCTCTGTAGTGGAGGCTTTGCCCATTCTGTGTTTTATCACCCTTCTTGAACCTAGAATATGGAAAGAATTTACGCTTTTTTTCATCCTTACAAACAAAAATACAGTGATAGTGTGAGGTGACAAATTTTTTTGATGTGACAACCCCGAATTGATATTTCCAAATTATATGATTAATTGTAATGAAACCATTCTCATCTAATGCGATTAAGATGTCTTTTAGATTGTTCCATCCTGAAAATACGTACATGCTTCCAGATTTTTTTAAAATTCTATAGGCTTCGTGTAACCAAGAATTTGTAAAATCATAGTAATCATCCACTTTGATTTCATTGTATCCTGACAAAACTCTTGAAGATTTTCTGTTATAGTTTGCTTTTTTAGCCTTAAAATTAATTGCAAATGGAGGATCAGTGATAATCAAATCTACTTTTTCATCAGGGATAGATTTCATTCCAACAATACAATCTTTATTGTAAATTTTGTTTATGCTTAATTTTTTCAATTATCTAAGTACATACATGTTACATAATAATTGATCAAAAAAAATTCAAAATATAGAGATTATCTATATTTGATCCTGGATTTTATTTGCTTAACTTGAGCCATTTCTTGTTTAAGATGTTGTTTCAGAAGTCTTTCGTGCTGTGCCTTGTGTTTCCAATAGGCGTTTAAAACTGCCTGTCTTGACTTGGCCCTCTTAAGTGCTGCATTGAATTGCTTGTGTATTGTGGCTACCTGAGCTGTATAACTTGCCATAATCTTGGCTTATAGTAATTGTAAATATTCTTTTCGTAGTTTTTCGATTATGGAATAGGGGGTTAGATCACTGCACCACTGTGAATATGATATCATAGAACTCGATCATAAAACTATTAGATAGTAATGATAAAAAGCCTGCATGGAAAAAGTTGCGGTCGTTACTGGTGCCTCTAGCGGAATAGGATTTGAGACTGCATTAGCACTAGCACGAGAGGGATATCATATGTATGCCACAATGAGGGACGTCACGAAGGGTGATAAAATTAAGGAGTTAGGAGAAAAGGATGGTTTGAAAATCAATGTGCTAGAACTAGATGTGGATAATGATGATTCGGTTAAGGTTGCTATAAAAAAAATTCTTGATGAGAAACAAAGAATCGATGTTCTTGTTAATAATGCTGGTTGGGGTCTTTGGGGTTGTGTTGAAGATGTATCTGTTGATGAATTTAAAACACAGTTTGAGACAAATTTCTTTTCAGTAATAAGACTAATTCAGGAGGTTGGGCCAACAATGAGAAAACAAGGCTCTGGAAAAATAATCAATATTAGTTCAGTTGCTGGAAGAATTGGATTTCCGGCATCACCTGCATATATTAGCTCTAAATTTGCTTTAGAAGGATTAAGTGAATCATTACGGTTGGAGATGGCACCGTTTGGTGTGGATGTTATAATAATCGAACCCGGAGTAATAAAGACAAACTTCTTGAATCCTGTAAGGTTAGCCAAGAAATCAGAATCAGGTACTGCATATAGAGACATCACTACAAGAGTAGTTTCAGGCGTCAAGATGATGGCAGAAATGGGAACACCGCCAAAAGAAGTTGCAGATACTATTGTTAAATCCATCAATGATGATAAACCGCTTCCAAGATACATTGTTGGAAATGATGCATCAATGTTCTTAGAAGCAAAAAAAAGTAAAACAGACATAGAATTTGAGAATTATTTGAAAAAAGAATTGTATGGAGAATGATTTTTTAACAGTTATCATCCTGTCTTGCTTTTGAAGGCACTTTTGTGGTTAGATTGATATACAGTTTTAATCAATTTTTGTCAAAGTCGTAATACTTAGTGAAACATATGAAATGGAAAACATTACAACATAACGGAATACTTTTCCCGCCAGACTTTGAGTCCAAAGGAATTAAGATAAAAATCAAGGGCCAAAACACCACTCTTGACTTACTTCAAGAGGAGATGGTTTACCAATGGGCAAAAAAGAAGGATGCCCCAAAACCTGGTGTTACAGAAAAATATGTAGAAGACCCAGTCTTTCAGAAAAATTTTGTATCAGATTTTGCTCAAACGTTTAATGGAAAATTTAGCGATTTACAATATAGTGATATTGATTTTTCAGATGCATACAAGCTGGTAGATAAAGAAAAAGAAGAGAAAGAATCGATGACAAAGGAAGAGAAGAAGGCTCTAGCGTTGAAACGCAAGGAAATTCGTGAAGAGATGAAGGAAAAGTATGGAAAAGCGACTATGGATGGAAAGGAAGTGGAACTGGGTAATTACATGGCAGAGCCACCAGGAATTTTTATGGGAAGAGGTGAGCACCCAATGCGCGGCAGATACAAACCACGTGCAACGGCAAAAGATGTAACTCTCAATTTAGGTAAAGAAGCAAAAGTTCCTGAAGGAAAATGGGGCAAGATTGTACATGACAGGGATTCTATGTGGGTAGCAAGTTGGATGGATATTCTTACTCAAAAGCGAAAATATGTTTGGCTGGCTGATACTGCTGGAATAAAACAAGAAAGAGACCAGGCAAAGTATGACAAGGCAAAAAACTTGTCAAAAGAAATTGAAAACGTCAAAACACAGATTGTTAAGGATATGCAAGATAAAGAACAAAAAAATAAAAGAATAGCTACTGCGTGTTATTTGATTTACCGTACTGCTATGAGAGTTGGTGATGAAAAAGATCCTGACGAAGCAGATACTGTAGGTGCAACTACCCTACGAAAGGAACACATCAAACTAACCAATAATTCAATTGAATTTGATTTCCTTGGTAAGGATAGTGTAAGATGGAAGGAAACAATTCCTGCAGAAGGTCAGGATAAGCAATTTTATGACAATCTGAAAGAATTTGTCTCAAATAAAAAAGAGAGTGAAGAGATTTTCGATGGTATTACGTCTAGGCATGTTAATGCCTACTATTCAACTATTGTCAAAGGTCTTTCTGCGAAGGTCTTTAGGACATATCTAGCATCAAGTGTTGTCACAAAATACCTTCGTGAACATGCGGATATTAAATCTGAATCTGATATGAAAAAATTATTCCATGCAAAATTAGCAAATCTAGATGCAGCTATTATGTGCAATCATAAAAGAACCATTCCAAAAAACTTCGAGGCGTCATTACAAAAGAAGAGAGATACGCTAAAAACTGCGGAAAAAACAAAACCATGGAAAGCAACTGAAGAATTGTTAAAAAAAGCAGAATCTAAGATTGTAAAAACTGAAAAGCTGAAAGAAAAGCAAAAGGAAAGGATCAAAAAAATAAAAACTACGATAAAAAATCGAAAAGCGAAACATATTGAAAGAATTGAAAAGTTGGAACTTCAAGTAAGCCTTTCAGAAAAAACAAGGGACTATAATCTTGGAACATCGCTCCGAAACTATATAGACCCAAGAATATTCAAAACTTGGACTGACGATGTTGGTGCAGATTGGGAAAAACTTTACACTTCTGCATTACAGAAAAAATTTCTGTGGGTGAAAGATATCAACTCAAAATGGAATGAAATTTCAAAGGAATACTAATTATTTTGTTTTGACTTTTTGTTTTCGTAATTCCTCTTGTTCTCTGAGAGCATCCTCAAGTTCTTGATGTTGCCTGTGTAATTCAAATTTTGTTTCTCTAATCTGACTTGCAATCCAATCAATTCTTTTTTGTATCTGCTTATCTTTTTCCTCAAAATTCACTAATTTGTTTATAATATAGAAGAATATAATTTTGAACAAATCATTTAATTGCATAAGAAATTCATGCGTACTTATGCCGGGGTAGCTCAGCCTGGCCTAGAGTGCCAGCCTCTCCAAAGAAGGGCAATACTCATAATCTGGAGGTCGTGGGTTCGAAACCCACCCCCGGCACTACAGATAATATTAAATTGAGTTTTCTATCGATCGAGTGCAAATGTCAGAGTTTGATGAATTTGCTGAAGCATTGATGGGCCAGCTTTCTGTTGAAATCGATGAGGAAAAAGTAATAGAAGAATTTGCAAAAAAGATCAATGAGGATAGAAACTTTACTGTAAAATTTGATGACATTGAAATGGTTTCACAAAATCTATTTGCAGATTTAGTTCAGAGAGTGAGCGAGTACATGGGATTGGAGGTTTCTAAGGAATTATCTATTGAATATATCAAACTTGATGAATTTAAGAGGTTGAAAGGAAGAAAAGTATTCACAGAAAATGCGCGAGAATTTGTGGATAAATTATTTGATGCCGTAGCAAAGAATGATCTAAAAGAAATTGCTGAATTAATAAAAGAGGATACAGCAAAATTCTTGGTTTATTCTACTTATGTTAAATCATACATCTCAAAAATATCAACTACATATGGTGACTACCTTGATTCAAAGATTTATCTCAACAGATTCATTTTGGATGATTATCCAAGAATAATTCTATACAAGCAGGGTCAACCGTACGAGTCTAATGCGGAATCAGTGAAATCCGGTTATTTGGGAGCTATGAAGATGACTATTTTAGAGGAGATTGTTCATTCTGTGCAGGATAATCTTCATAGATTAAACATTCAGGCAGTCATGAATGTTAATGCGATAAATGAGGAATTGGCAAAAATTATACTAGAATTAGATGACAAAACTGTTACTAGCCTAACTGAATATCTACAGTTACAACTTGTACCGGATGAATTCCAAATTGCAAAGAAAGCAAATTTGTTTTTCATGCTAAACCCGGACAATTTCATTACAAATGTTATGGGGCCTGATGTTATGACATACACACATGTTGAAATTGATCCTAAAATTTCAGAATTTATTCCATCGCTCGAAGAAATTTACAAAAGATGGCTAAAGCCAATTCAAGAACAGCATGCAATATTTACAACTATGGAAGGGATGGCAGAGTTTGTCGTGCAACAAATACTAAAAGACGATGCAGATTTCCAAAATTATCTTACAACATTTGTAGGTACAAATTACTCTGATTATAGTGTAAAAAAAAGTACTGGTAAAGAATTCACTCAAAATGTATTTGACCTGTATGACAAGGACACATTTTTGAAACTGATCAGGGATCCACCAAATACAAGAGAGTTAAAAGAACCACAACTATATCTAAATAGAATCAAGTAGTACCAAATCTATTGCACACAGAGCAATTTGATCCATTTGTTTCTGAATGGACTGCTTTTTCAAAAAATTCAAACTACAATTTGATTGAAAAATGTCTAAAACTCGCACAGATCTTAGAATACCATGATCTAGATATATCAAAATATATTAAAAAAATCAATGAGATTGGAAATTCCCTAAGTTTAAAAATAAACGAGATCAAAAATCCTACATATCTTATTTCTATGCTTAATGAATATTTGTTTGATGAGCTTGGTTTTCGTGGAGCCGAGGAGGATTATTACGATCCTGGGAATAGCTTTCTTAATGTAGTATTTGACAAAAAAACTGGGATACCAATTACACTTTCTATAATATATGCAGAAGTTGCCAAAAATATTGGACTTGATCTTCAGATTGTTGGTTTTCCCGGTCATGTAATTGTAAAATACAAAAATGAGATAATTTTGGACCCATTTTATCGCGGTAGACTACTGACTATTGATAACTTGGAAGAAATTTTGGATAGAAATTTTGGCGACGGTGTTGAATTTATACCTGAATATCTAAACGAGGCAACAACGGAACAACTTTTGACTAGGTTACTAAGAAATCTAAAGAATGCATACACGCAATCATATGCATATGACAAAGCTATGAAATGCACCGATATGATTTTGGGAATGCAGCCAGAATCACCTGAAGAGATTAGGGATAAGGGAATTTTAGAAGAACGACTTTTGCGTTATGATAAGGCACTACCTCTACTCAATAAATATCTCGAACTGCAACCGGAAGCAGATGATGCAGATTTTATTCTAGAATTAATTAAAAGCGTAAGAGAGAAATCTAATCTATAAGTGACGATACTTCAGTTCCTTTCTTGGCCATTTTTACTTCGTGACGTGCTATTTCATTACGTAGTGCACGCTTTAGAAAATCTATTTCGCTTCTCAATGAAGCCACCTCATCCTCAAGCTTGGCAATCCTATCATAAACAGTTTCAGAATCTGATGACATATAATTAAAAAATTAAAATTGCTTTAAAAAGTTATGGGTTAATTTGTAACAAAATCTAAAGATCAAACTCTTTATTGCATTTTTGACATTTTGCACGTTCTTGACCAACTTGGCCTATAATGAATATTCTACCAATTGTATCACAATGTGGACACATTCCAGTGGTTACGTTTTTTGGACCTGTTTTGATAATTTTTTGTGTTTTCCTTCGTCCCATAATGAAAACTACATCAACGTACTTTTAAATTTAATTGAAAAAGCGCGGGGAGAGGGATTCGAACCCTCGTGTTCTTGCGAACATGGAATTAGCAATCCCACGCCCTACCAGGCTAGGCGACCCCCGCATGTTTGTTGCTAAATGACTTTAGTTAATTAGTATAACGTGATGATGTTAATAATTATACAATGAAGTGTTTGAATAAAAGTTCGTACACAGAATTTTAGAAAACTGAATTTAATCTGATTCTTGCGTATAGGTTTTTACAATATCACGTAATGGCATTCTTTTACCTCCAACAATCTTTAGATCCACACGAAAAGTACCATTTTCAATATTTACTATATTGTATGAATTTTCAAAGAACCCACGTACTCTTTCTGATGATGCAGTACCAGCATTTGCAATAGATAATGTGTTAAAATCCCAAATCCATGGTCTATGTTTATGTCCACATAGAACCAGATTTACGTTTGAATCTAAGATTGTACGTAATACATCGCCAGCGTCAATAGCTGTCAGTCTATCAGAACCAGTATCAGGAATTCCAATTAGATGATGGTGCATTGCTACTATCTTTAATTTATCATCGTATTTTTTCAAAGTTCGTTCAAGCCACAAGTTTTGGTGGTGACCAACTTCTCCCTCATCACGATCTGGTCTAGCTGAGCCAAGTGTTACAAGTACTGTATCATCGCCTAGTTCATTTTCAGTTCTGAATGGAAAATACTTCTTGAATAACAAGTATCCTGTATTCCTATAATCATGATTTCCACTAATCGGAATGATCTTCTCAACATTAATTTGTGAAATTAGATTCTTACACTTTTCATATTGGTCCACCAATCCATCATTAGTAAGATCTCCAGTGATTACTACAGCTTCAGGTTTTAATGAATTTACTTCGCCAATTATCTTCTCGAATGTCTTGTCACGAAATTGTGAACCCACATGTATGTCAGATAATTGAACAATCTCCATATTTTAAAAAACAAACCACATGTTTTAAACAGTTAATGTGATACAAATTCAACAAATCAAGAAATTATGAAGGTAGGAATAAATAATTAAAACACGAGATTATGGCATCTTGTCGAAAAAAACAGCTATTATCAAGGGAGATGGAATTGGGCCAGAAGTTGTAGATTCTATGCTACGTGTCCTAAAGGAATGTAATTCGCAGATGGAAATCATTAACTGTGAGGCTGGTTCGGAGCAATGGGAAAAAAATGGCTGCAAAGATGAATCATACATACCTGATGTGACAATGGAGACATTAAAGGAGTCAGATGCTTGCTTCAAAGGCCCGACCACAACCATACCAAAACCAGGTGCCCCAAGAAGTGTCGCGGTAACATTACGTCAGAAATTTGAATTGTTTTCTAATGTAAGACCTATCAGAAC
>CEUZ01085728.1_pt1 | contig 15102 bp, 15 predicted proteins | sample 361511 | NCBI WGS metagenome assembly CEUZ01 (sample SAMEA2622822, study PRJEB7988) | marine metagenome | biome: marine biome (ENVO:00000447); feature: surface water layer (ENVO:00002042); material: "saline water (ENVO:00002010), including plankton (ENVO:xxxxxxxx)" | depth 5 m
ACTACAAAAGTTCCACCAATAGCATATCTTGTATTATAATCAATAGTGTCTGTAAAGAACATGTTAAATCCAGCCCAAACAATACCGATTCCAATTATTGCTTCAATTGTTGAAAGATAATTCAGATATCTGGGTTTCCCATCAGTAGAATCATGTATGTATGATGTTGCTACACCGATAATAGAATGAAATCCTACGTATAGAATTAGACGTAATCCAATTGCACCTAAAATTGGAGGAATAATTAATAACAATCCAGGAATCATTGGCGTTACGTTTTCCATTGCAAATGTTGGATCATATGATGGTGTAACAAATGGCAGAGAAAATATTGTAGTAATGGTTTCTAATCCAAGATCATTACCCTCAAACAAATACACCATTCCAAATCCGAACATCAGGTTTGCAAAAAATGCACCAAATAACAGAAGTTTTGTAACCTGCCAAATTGCAAAATGAGCTCCAGATAATTTAAAATCCCTAAAATTTGGAATTAACTCATTAGTTTGCACATTAGGAGTTCTGTTTAGTAAATTGATTGCAACTTTGATAAAAAACCAAGTTAATGAAGAACGTTTTGCTACATTTACACGAATTAATGCGATTCCTGCTAAAACTAAGCCTGCAGTTAATGAGAACATTAGAGGTTTGGTAAAAGTATCAGCAAATTCTGTGACATTCATTGAGAAAATTACAGCAGAATTACCTGCCAAAGCAAAAATTACAACTCCAACTAGAGCAACAATTCCTAATCTAATTATTTTACCAGCGTCAGGTGGAGGTGCGTCACCATCTTGCTTTTCTGCACTATACATAACTTATCTCGATCTCTTTTTCATCAATTAATATCTTATCAGTAAAAAACCATGTTTTTTAGGAAAAACTACGATAAAGAGGCTATTCCCTTACAGATCATATAGATCGCAACAAATTTTGGGACTGTAGTAATTTCATTATTGTAAGGCCCAAAATTTTTATTCTTTAGAGTAAATGAGATGGGACAATTTACACGGAGTGAAATTTTTTCATCATTAAAAAGACATGCATCTGTATAAGGATCAAATTTCTCTAAATCATCAACCAAAACTTTAGCCAAACCACTTTTACTGTTAATTGAACCAGGTAATCGAAATATTCTATGTATGTCTACTGTGACATTTGGATCTATTTTTATGCCAATCTGGCCTTTGATTTTTTCAAGTCTTTGTTGAAAATCAGTGTAACCACTTGAGATAATTTGTTTTATCGAACCAGATTTTTTTGACTTTGTTACGTATAGCTGTTTTGCAACTCTCCCTCTCCAACCAGGCTCATCAAAATCTGGAAATGATGATTTTTCTGGATTGAATTTTTTAAAACCTAATGTTTCAGGTATCATTCCTCGAAACATAATATAATCAGTAAGTTCAGCTCTCTCCTTCGAACCTAAATTTTGGTAAGAGGTGCTATTAACATGTAAATGAAATCCTTCATTACCAGAAAAAAATATTTTTACATCGTTTTTGTCAATTGATAAATCATTAATTAAAATTTCATTTAGTTTTCTTACTTCCTCTTTTACAGCCTTTATACATAATTTACATGTTAAAGCTATAGTTGAGAACTTGTTTGACTCACATTTTGGACAGTTTGGCATTAATGGTGAAATTTCAGAACAATTACTGCATTTAATGCAGCAGTGTTCATTTCTGCCGTCTAGATTTAGGTCTTTTATATCAATATCAAATATCAGATCTGCATTTTGCCAATCTTTTTCAGACATTGGAAGGTTAGGAAATGAATAACGCGCGTTTGAGCAATAAACATCTGAAGGTGTATTTTGCATTAACAGAAGATGAAGATCTTTGTCTGTTTTTAATGAAATATGTCGTTTCATTCCAACATTAAATTTCTGATAGCCAAATTCTCGTTGATTAGGATTTTCTGGTACATGAATTAGATCAAAATGCTCAAAATAGAATTGTTTGAACGATTCTTCTAAAAATTTAATATCTTTATCTTGCATTTACAGTCGTTTTTCTTCCGAATTGGGTTGGATTAATAATATTATCACACTCTTCAGTGGCAAAACAAAGATCTTGACTTTTTACTTTTTCACACGATGGACATGCATATTTTGTCAAGCCAGACTTACCTGCAAGATGATTTAGTTGGTATAATGTTACTTTTTCATTGTAATCTGGTGCATTTTTGAATAAAGGTGCAATTTGTTCAACGGTTTGCCCTTTTCCAAGTAAATAAGTTCCTAACAGAAATCTTCCAGAATGTGGTAAGTTTTCCCCTTTTTCAAGAACTTCTATTGCGTGCTTAATACATGGAGGGTACTCGGTTGATTCTATAATGTGTACTTCAAATTTTCTTGCAAGAGATTTTAATTTATCAACATAATCTTCAAATCCTTCTAACATTGGTGGAATTGATGATGAATTAATCTTTGAGGTTATATGTCGATCAAGTTCCTTTCTAACTAAACGTACTGTTTCATGAGATGTTAAGAAAACATTTCCATCAGAAACTTTTCTGTTAATAATTTTCCATTCTCTTTCATGAAAATTTATTGAATGTTTTAGATAATCAGAAATAGGAATAGAAAAATCGTCACTGCTTTTGTTAATGTTTAAAGAAAAAAGATCCCTCATTATTTTTAATGCAAGTTGTTCTTTCGTTTGATCAGTGTGATCCATAAGATCCTTTTCTAAAAAGTGTTCAGCTCTTCTTGCTTCAGCAAGTGAAAAACGTCGTATCAGAGTATTCATTCCTGTTAGTTTTAACAAAATTACGGCAAGTAGAAAAGAAAAAACCTCCATTGGTAGATTTGACGTAGTATCGGTATCTGATTTGTATATTTTTCCATCAGCTGCAATGGTAATTCTTTCAAATGCACTATCTACGATCTTTTTGAGATCTGAATCTGTACCAAATTGTTCTAACGTAAATCCTTTATCTTGAAGATATTGACCAGCCTCTGTTAGGAATGGATACTTTACAATTTCATCTACACCTAAGTTTACCATGATTATAATTCTCCAACTTAGTTTAAAAATTTCAATATGTAAATAGTACTGTCGAGTGATCGCTGATTTAAATTATCATGATTTTTTCTAAATGTATGCAAATTGGCGCTCATGTATCAATTTCAGGTGTAATATCTAATGCAGTTGACAATGCAATTCAAAGAAAATGTAATGCTTTTCAGATTTTTACAAGAAGTCCAAGAAGTTGGTTTGCTAAAGATATAGAACAATCTGAAGCCAATGAATTCAAAGAAAAACTTGCTTCGTCTAACATAGATAGGCTTGCAACAACGGCACATATGCCATATTTACCAAATCTGTCTTCACCAGATGCTGATGGTTATAATAAATCAATTAAGACAATGATTAAAGAAGTTGAACGGTGTGCTATACTTGGTGTACCATATCTTGTGACTCATCTAGGAAGTCATAGAGGAACTGGAGAAGAAAAAGGAATTAAAAGACTAGTTGATGCGCTAAATAAAGTTGCTGAAACTGATGCAGATGTAACAATTCTTTTAGAAAATACTGCCGGACAAAAAAATTCAGTGGGTTCAGAATTTGAACAGTGGTCAGAAATTTTTTCTAAATGTAAACAAAAGAAAAGATTTGGTGTTTGTTTTGACACATGTCATGCATTTGCTGCTGGATATGATCTTCGTAAAAAGGAAAATGTTCAAGAGACTTTGAAAAAATTTGATGAGTTGATAGGTTTTGAGAATCTAAAAATATTACATCTTAATGACTCCAAGGGCATGTTAAATGAAAATCGTGACCGTCATGAACACATAGGTTTAGGGGAGATTGGTGATGAAGGTATGACTGAAATTATTAAAATTATGAACAAAAAGAAAATACCAATGGTCTTGGAAACTCCAATAGATGATAGACGTGATGATTTTGGTAATATTGAGAAAGTAAAGTCACTTGCGCAGTAATTACGCATTTATTCTATGATATCTTTTGACTAGTATGAAATATGAAGATGTGATGAAGTTAGCGTTGGAAAGGGGGTTTTATTTTCCTAGTTGTGAAGTTTATGGAGATGCACAAGCAGGGTTTTGGGAGTATGGTCCTACTGGTGTAAGTATCAAGAATAAATTCTTGGAATTATGGAGACGACAATTAGTCAGAAGGGACAGAATGATGGAAATTGATGGTTCACAGATTATGTCAAAATCAGTTTTTGAAGCATCTGGTCATCTAGGGAATTTTGCTGATCCAATTGTAAAATGTAAAAAGTGTAAATCAACATTTAGAGCAGATAAATTAATTGTGGAGATAGCAGAAATTGAAATTCCTGAAAGTGCTGATCTTAAAGACTTTGATGATGTAATACAGGAAAAAGGAATAACGTGTTCAAAATGTAGTGGTGAATTAGAAAATGCAAAAAAGTTTAACATGATGTTCAAAGTTGGAATCGGACCAGAAGAAGAAGAAGCATACCTACGTCCTGAAACATGTCAATCAATCTTTGTAGATTTTCCTAGATTATTCAAAACAATGCGTGGAAAATTACCAATAGGAATAGCACAAGTTGGTAAAAGTTTCAGAAATGAAATTGCGCCTAGACAAAGTTTACTAAGATTACGTGAATTTTATCAAGCTGAGATTGAGGTTTTTTGTAATCCAAAAAAATTAGATGAGTTAGAAAAATTTTCAGAGGTTGAAGATACAACACTTAGAATTCAGATTGAGGAAGAGATTAAAACAATAACTTGTAAAGAAGCTGTAAAATCTGGAGTAATTCCTAACAAATTTGTAGCATACTATCTAGGACTATTATCAGAATTTTATGAAAAAACAGGTATTGATATGAGTCAAAGTAGATTTAGAAAACTTGGTGATAAGGAGAAAGCATTCTATGCTGAAATTTCATTTGATTTTGAAGTTAAAACAACAATTGGTTGGTTGGAATTAGTTGCATGTAATTATAGATCTGATTATGATCTATCAAGTCATGCAAATAAAAGTAATGAAAAATTTCAGGTCATGGATAATGATGAAAAAGTTCTACCACATGTGTTTGAAATATCAATGGGAATTGATCGTAGTCTGTACTCTATTTTAGAGCATAGTTATAGAGATGACAAAGAAAATGAAAGAGTTGTTTTGTCAATAAAACCGTATTTGGCACCAATACATGTAGGAATTTTGTCTTTAGTAAAAAAAGATGGGTTAGCTGAAAAAACAGATGAAATTTATCTTAAAATTAAAACAAAATTTGATTCATTTCTAGATCATTCTGGTGCTATTGGTCGAAGATATAGAAGGTTGGATGAAATTGGAGCGCCTTTCGCAATAACAATTGACCACCAAACCAAAGAAGATAACACGGTCACTATAAGATCAAGAGACTCTATGAATCAAGATAGAGTGAAAATTACAGATTTGGAAGAAATACTTTCAAAGGAGACTAGTTTTCCGTGAATTATATAATAAAGGGCTATTGGAAGGCAGATTGATATGAAATTAGCGATAGTAATCCCAACATACAATGAAGGTAAAACATTACCAAGCTTAATTGATAGATTAGTAGAACAGGTAAAGCATATTGTTGATGAATTTAACATAGTAATTGTTGATGACTCTTCCCCTGATGGTACAGCTGATATTGCAAGAAATTTAGCTAAGAGAATTAGGGAAATTATTGTGATTCAAAGACCAGCAAAACTTGGTCTTGGTGCTGCATACAAAAATGGTTTCAGTTATGTCCTGGAAAAACTAGGCTCTGAATTAATTATTGAAATGGATGCGGATCATTCACATGATCCTAGTGAAATTCCAAATATGATTAAAAAAATTGGAAAGTATGATTTTCTGATAGCTAGTAGACATATCAAAGGATCATCTACTATTGGATGGGGAATATGGCGAAAAATTACACATGCCCTGGGAGTATATTTTGCTAAGCAGTGTGCAAAATTAGATATTTCTGATCCTACTAGTGGATTTAGAATGTTCAAAAAGGAAACCTTACAACAGTTAGATTTTGATAAAATCAGATCTGACGGATATGCTTTTCAGATAGAAGTATTACATCAGCTAAAACAAAAAGGAATGAAGGGTTTGGAAACAATTACTACATTTGTTGACAGAAAAGAAGGTAAATCAAAGATGGGTAGACACGAAATTTTGCAGTTTACAAAAACATGTATGAGCTATCTTAGAAAATAAAATTAAAAACAAGGGATTTGAACTACTTATTCAAATGTAGAAGTTGATGTTGTAGATGTTTGAGAAGGTAGTTCAGTTAGTGTTGGAACCGATGGGAACTTATCTCCAATTTGTTGTTCTGCAACAGCAGATGCTTCTTGTAAAATCTTATCTGTTTCTTCGTTTGAAGCATTAGATTCCATATTGAAAGAATCATCAGAGATTGAGTCAACCATTAGTCCATTTAGTGTTTGAGCCATTGCGTTCATTTCTGAATCAGCCTCTGGCATGAATTTACCTAACGATGATTGTAGGCTCTTCATTGTATTCATAGCTGGTCCAATTGCAACCATAGCATCACCGAGGTCATGAATTGTTGCTAATCTTAATTGAACTTGCTCAAGGGACATTCTAGCACCACCAAGCATTTTCTTGACTTTTCGAATTTCTGCTAATTCGTTTGATAGTACCTTGCTAGCAGCAGTATCATGTTGCTGTACTGCAGTTACTACACGCTTGAATAATTGTTGATCACGTTCTTCTAACTTACCCAACATTGAGTCCATTTTAGTTGTCTGAACCTGAATCTTATTCACAGCGTTTTGAATTCGTGGTTTAAGCGCACCTTGTGGCTTAATAGTATCACGAACTTTAGCAGCCATACTTGCTGTTTCTTGACGTGCCCATGCTTTATGGAATGACGGCATGCGTGGTTATCAAAAAAATGGTTCTTAATGAAAGGTGTGTATTAAGATCAACATTAGGCTAAATTAAGCTAACAAAAAATGAAGATTAGATATGACTATAGTTGTCTTTGATTCAGGATTTGGGTCATTATCGATTATAAGGGAAATACAAAAAAAATTCAAAGGCGAATTAATCTATTTCGCTGATCAGAAAAATTTTCCTTATGGGACAAAATCAAAACCAGAGTTAGAACAAATTATTAAAAAAACAATAGTTCTATTAGAAAAAGAATTTTCTCCGCAGTTAATTGTAATGGCATCAAATACTCCTACACTTTTACTTGATTATGGAAAGATTAGTTCAAAGTTGGTCGGAGTATATCCTCCTCTTGATAATGCTGTAAAATCATCTAAAACAAAAAATATTGCAATTCTTGGAACTAGATCTGTTAGTAAAAGTGAGGCTCTTATAGAATTTATAGAAAAATGTAATGTACCAAATGATATAGTAATTCACAAAATTGATTGTTCATCACTTGTTGAACTTGTGGAATCTGGAAAATTTCTAACAGATAAAGAATATTGTAAAAATATCATCAAAGAGGTTTTAGATGATGTGTTTTTAGATAATTTAATTGATGTTGCAACTCTATCAAGTACACATTTACCATTTTTAGAAATATTACTAAAATCAATTTTCAAAAATATTAAGTTTTTAGATCCTGCAAAAGACATTGCAAATGCTATAAATGATTTTAAATTGGAAAACAATGAATTACAACAATTGCAATTGAGAATATTTACTTCAGGTGATGTTAGGATTTTTGAAAAAAATCTTCAGATGATGGGAATTAAAAATAAGGTTAATTCTTTGTCTTTGTAAATTTTGCTTTTCTAAAACCATGACTAAATGTTTTGTCATATAATTTTGAATATTCGTATGTTTTTGGTTTTATTACATCACCAATTATTACAATTGCCGTCATTGTAATTTTTTCAGCTTTTACTTTACTTGCAATATCATTAAGAGTGCCAAGAATTATTTTTTGATCCTTTCTACTTGCTTTGTAGACTACGGCAACAGGTGTGGATTTTTTGTATCCACCATCCATTGCTTCTTTTGCAATTTTTGTTAATAGATGAACACTAAGATAAAAAATCATTGTTGATTGATGTTTTGCAAGTTCAGAGATTTTCTCTCTTTTTGGAACCTTAGTTCTTGATTCTGCACGTGTAATTATCATTGTTTGTGTAATTCCAGGTAGCGTTAGCTGAGTTCCGAGTGCTGCAGCAGATGCTAAGAATGATGTAACTCCGGGAACAACAATTGATTCTATATCCTTTTTCTCCAAATTATCTATCTGTTCTCTAATTGCACCATAAATTGCAGGATCGCCATCATGTAATCTAACAACCATCTTTCCTTTCTTGGAATTTTTTAAAAGTAAATCAAAAATTTCTTCGCGGACAAGTTTTGCTGCGTCATATTTTTTGCCTTTTTTATTGTATTTGATAATCTCTGGAGGAATTAATGAACCTGAATAAACTAAGACATCTGCTTTTTGAACCAGTTTTTTTGCCTTTATGGTGATTAATTCTGGGTCACCTGGACCGCAGCCAACAAAATATACCTTAGACACGTTTTATCACCAAAATTGAAAAATACTTTGTAGTAAGAGTGTCATCATTTACATCACCTAATCGTAATTTTCTGATAATTTCTTTGTCAGTTCCTAAATCTTGGCCAATTGCAAATATAGAATCATCAGGGAATCCAGACTCTCTGACTAATTCAATCACTTGATCAAAGTAACGTCCATCTTTTAGAAAAACTAACACTTCAGAATTTTTTGCAATTTCTTTAACTGAACTAAGATCATAACATGACGGAATAATTGCAACCTTTTCTGCACCTTCTGCAATACTTACTCCAACTTTAGATGCAAATGTAAACATTGAAACAATTCCTGGAATGACAGTAATCTTCATGTCAGGATGATTTTGGCGAATTTCTCTATGCATGTAAATCCAAGTACTGTAAAGATAAGGATCACCAACTGTCAAATAGACCACATTTTTTCCTGAAAGAACTTTTTCTGCCATAATTTTTGAATTTTCCTTCCAGTGTGTTTCAAGAACATCTTTGTCTTTTGTCATTGGAAAGATTAGTTTAACAATTTCTTGATTTTTAGTTTTATCAATTAATGAATTAACAACTGATAGTGCTATACTTGGTCGATCTTCTTTAGATGCTGGACACATAATTACATCAGCATTTTGAATTGTTTTTACAGCCTTGACTGTAAGCAACTCGGGATCACCAGGACCAACACCAATTCCAACTAATTCAGGCATAAAACAACATGATTATGCCCAATTAAAAAGCTAGACTAAATTTTTGTTGCAGAGATTACTGTAACAGGATTTCTAGATAGCATCATTGTACCAGTTGATGTTTTTCGACTTTTGGCAATAGTTATTTGTGTAATATCAATAGAATTGAATTTTAGTTTCTCAATAGTCTGTAATACTGAATATAATGTCTCAATTAGAATTATTCCAATAACAATTCTACCTCCTGATTTTAGCTTATTTTCACATAATTCAACAATATCCTTAGTATCACCGCCAGTTCCACCAATAAAAATTGCGTCTGCCTCTTCTAAATCGGAAATCTTTTCTTTTGCATCTCCAAGAATTATAGTTGCATTGGAGATCTGGAATTTTTCTAAATTAGTTTTTGTTAATTCAACTGCCTTAGGATCAATATCTATTCCAATTACTTTTCCAGTTGATTCAATTTGTAATCCAGCTTCAACTGTGATTGAACCACTGCCACAGCCTATATCAAAAACTGTTTGGCCTGACGATAACCTTGCTTTACTAATTTGTACCGCCCTAACTTCTTCCTTTGTTATAGGAACTGATTCGGCCCTGTCAAATTCTTCATCTGGTATTCCAGGAGTTTTAAATTTCCACATTTGATCACGGATAAACTATGTAAATGGAACTATACCACCAGTGTCTCCTGCATGAATTAATGTGTATGACATTATCCAGGAGAATAGATAAAGAAAAACAAAACTTCCTATTCCTGTTGTAACATATTTTTTCTTGTTTGCAATCCTAATCTTCCACGACTTGGCAATTATTGCTGTAGCGATGAAGAGCATTATCATAAATCCAATCGAGGTCCATCGTTTTTCCTCCATGTCTGTAATGTCTTCAAATGCATAGGTTGCAATTACACCTCCTATAATTGAAAAGGCTATCCGCATCCAAAATAATCTATCAGTTAATTTTTTTGTATATGACTTATCAATTGGGTCTTCCACATCTGTTGGTGGTTTTTGCTCAGGTTCATCATTTTGCTCAGGTTCATCATTTTGCTCAGGTTCTGATGTCCATCTTCCAGTAAGGTTCTCGTCAGATTCTGATTCTGTTGGAGGTTTATCTGTGAATTCTATAGAATTATCTTCATTCTCAGAATCTTTTGGATCTGGACGGTACTTTCTCTTTTTTTTAAATCTAGCCAATGAAATTTCTAGTTTCACTGCTAGATGCCTTGTTTAAAATCTTTGTCAAAAAAATGCTGTGTTTAGTAACCGTAAGAGTATAATCACGTAGTCGATATTCTCTTCTATGCCACTAGCAGGAATTGAATTAGCATATCTAGTAAAAGAACTCCAGGCTGAGACTGAAGGTTACTATGTTAGTAACATTTGGGGAATAAACAGAAACAGTCTACTTTTCAAATTACATCATCCAAAAAAACCAGACATAATGTTAATGGTTTCTTCTACAGGAATGTGGATAACTAGCAAAAAAATTGATTCAATTGAACCAAATAAACTTCTACGTAGATTACGTAGCGATCTCCTAAGATCGAAAATTGAAAAGATTGAACAGATAGGTACTGAACGTATAGCATATCTCACATTCTCAAATTTTGATAATAGATTTGTTCTAATAATAGAATTCTTCGGAGATGGAAATATCCTATTATGTAATTATAATAAAAAAATTCTGGCATTACTACATTCGATAGATGTTAAGCATAGACAATTACGTGTTGGTGTTGAGTATAATCCACCACCAACCGACGGTATAGATGTTATAAATTTCAAAAAAGATGATTTTAAAAAAATATTAACTTCGTCTACAACAATAGGAAAAACCATCGGCAGAGGATTGGGTCTTCCAAAAAAATATGTTGAAGAAATTATACGTCTTTCATCTATTGAACGTGAAAAACCAAGTAATCAAATTTCAGATGAAGAAATTGAATCATTATATGATATTATCAATACTACAATTACTAATGTTATTCAAGGAAATCATGATCCAACTATAATTAATGATGAAGATGCATCTGATGTTTTTCCTATTAGATTTTCTGATGATAATTCAAGAGCAAAAAAAGTTCAAAGTTTTAATGATGGTTTGGATATAATTTTTTCTGAACAGATTCTTGAAAAAGGAAAATCCCTATACAGTGATACTGCTGAGAAAAAAATTAAGGAACTGGAAAATACATTAGAGGAGCAAAAAAAAGCAATTTCTACAGTAGAAGAAAAATCAAAAAAGATTTCGGATGTAGCTAATCTATTATTTACAATGCAATCAGAAGGCAAATCGAATATTACAGATTCAGATATTACTCAGGCTTTACAGAATAAAGATTCTCAAATAATAAAAGAAAAAGGTGTTTCAATCTTGAAAATTACTGATTCTAAAATAAAGATTGATGTGAATTTGCCATTACCAAGTATAGCATCAAAATTATTTGATGAATCAAAAAAACAGAAAGCCGCAATAAAATCAATTGAGAAATTAATCAAAAAGACTGAAAATAAACTGGAAAAAACAATTGAAAAAGGAGAAATAGCACGTGGTTCAATAGGTTTTTCTGAAGTTAGGAAAAAAAGTTGGTTTGAAAGATATCGTTGGTTTTACACATCTGACGGAATTTTAGCGGTTGGTGGTAGAGATAGTTCATCTAATTCGGCAATTATTAGAAAATATGTAGAAAAAGACGATAAGGTTTTTCATGCAGAAATCAATGGTTCACCATTTTTCATTTTGAAAGACAGAAATGACAAAATTATGCCATTGAGTATTTCAGAAACATCTCATGCAACAGTATGCTTCAGTAGAGCGTGGAAAGAAGGAATGTATGGAGTTAATTGTTATTGGGTTACCCCTGAACAGGTAAAAAAGGCAGCCCCAAGTGGACAGACAATGGGTAAAGGCTCTTTCATAATTGAAGGAACCAGAAATTATAATAAAATTTCAACACTAAAACTTGCGGTAGGAATTTTACATAAGGATGAAAATTATTTGTTAGTTTGTGGACCTCCAGAACCAATAAAGAAAACATGTCTTTGTTATGCTGTAATTGAACCTGGTGGTATAGAAATTGCAGATATGGGGAAAAAAATAAGAGCTAATTTTGTGGGGGTTGATGAAAAATTTGCAAAATTGTTTTTAGTTGATGATTATGTAAGAGTTCTTCCAACAGGTGGAAGTAAAATTACAGAAACTGGTGTATTAGAAAATTAATTTATAATGGTTGTAGAGTTAGTATCAATTTCAATTTTTGCTCCATCTTGAATTGAATTGAATTTTTCAGGAGAAACTATAACCATTGGAATATTTGCCAATGCACATCCTGATGCAACAGTAAGATCTGCTTTTTGACAAATCATTGCAAGAGGTGCCGATTGATGAGATTTTAATGAATAAATTGTGTATGCGCCCACACTACTTCCAATTCCATAAGGAAACACAAGCACTGTGTTTTTGATTGATTTTTCAAAGATATCATATTTTTTATCATGTATCACGCCTGTTTTTTTGTCAACTGCACCAAGAAAATTGATTGGATTATTAGTTTTTAGTACAGTTCCTTCTACTTTTCCACTAACAATTACCTTACTCATTCTGTTTCATCCTCTATTATTTTTGAGAGTGGTTTCAGATTAACATCAACTGCTGTTGAGTTTTTCAGATAGTATGCGCCCTTAATGGAATTAGTAGTAACAGCATCAATTTCATTAGTATCAATTAATGGTGTAAGACATGTACAACAATCCGATAGGATTTCTCCACCTGCTCTTTCAATCTCATTAGTATAATTGAGATTACGTGCTTGTTCTTGTACAGCTCTAGAGCAAAAAATCATACAGCGCTTTTGGAATGATTTACCATTAAGCATTTTTGATAAATCAGTTATCTCTTCTAATCCTAATTGCGGACTGCCTAAAGTAATTAGGTCACCTTTTTCAGCAGTGTTTAACTCATCGTAAACCTCATTCATCTCTTCTTTTCCAAAATCAATTTTTTCAGATTTGTCATCTTCATTATCCACAAATTGAAATTTTGCACATGTGCCTGAAGTTCCCATTCCCCCACACAATGCTTTACAACTACGTCTGTTTGGTTGCGATACACCAGAAATGTTTACAGACGTATCACCAACTTTTCCTGCAAAAAATCCTAGCATTCCAAAATCTAATTCATTTGGATTATCCATTTTCATTCGAATAGTCATTGGTATTGTAATGTCATCTTTTCGTAAGTCAGAATATGGAGATTTTCCGGTAATTGCACTTGCAAGTGCACTAAATGCACTTTCTTTGTTTGTTTTTAATCCACCAAGTGAATTTGCAAAGATTGCAGCATTACTTTCAGCAAATGAGACTTGAGTGTTTTTTTCTGGTAAATCAGAAATATCATATGGCGTGCAAGAAAAAGTTGGTTCTACACCCATTCGAGTATAAGAGTCACGAATACTTGCTTGTTTTTTGATAAATTCATCATCTATGTGTTCAAATTCAGAAATATGATCAAAATCAATTCCCATTGGGTTAACAGTTGCTTTAACTTTAACACGTGCATCTTTACTTAATTCTCTGAGAAATTCCTCGCCTGAATCTCCAATAGTATTATAATTTACACCTGACAGATGTGCCCACTTTATTGGAATTAGTTTTTCTGCGTTAGTTGCTTCGCCTGTTGCAAGTAATATGCGATATGCAGTTTGTAATGTCTCACCCATTTCGCCGTTTAGTGCTTTTTGTTCTTCTTTTGTTAATTCCATTGTAATTCAACGGTTTTACAGATATAAGACTTGTACGTCATACTCACGTATGAAAAGAATTCTAAACGGCATGGTAAAAACGATGGATATTGTAAAACCCCCAAGAATAACTGCTTTACAAGATTTGCATGATGCAGAAGATCGTGGTCCATTTAGCATTCTAATTGGAACCATACTGTCAGCTAGAGCAAAGGATGAATCAACTAGTCGAATTGTAAAAGAATTATTCAAAGTCTATAAAAATTCTAAACAGTTAGCAAATGCCAAAGTAAAAGATGTTGAAAGAATTATCAAATCAATTGGATTCTATCATGTGAAAGCTAAAAGAATAATTGAAGTAGCAAAAATAATTGATTCTAAATACAAAGGAAAGGTTCCAGATGATCTTGAAAAATTAGTGGGATTGCCTGGTGTTGGAAGAAAAACCGCAAATTGTGTTCTAGTTTATGCTTATGAAAAACCAGCTATACCTGTTGATATTCACGTACATAGAATTTCAAATAGATTGGGATTAGTTAAAACGAAAAATCCTGAAGAGACCGAATTTGAATTAATGAAAATAATTCCTAAAAGACTTTGGCTTGATATTAATGAAACATTTGTAAAATATGGTCAAAATATATGCAAACCAATATCACCAATGTGTAATGTTTGTAAAATTAAGAACTCATGCAAATATTACAAAACTAAGAAGAACGCTTCTTAGTAACTAGAAGAATTACAATTCCTATTCCTATGCATCCTACAATTATGAATGGAAACATATGAAGTGACCCCTCCTTTGGATCTCCTGATAAGATTTCTAAATTAAGATATCCAGCAGTAGTTGCAGGTGGATCTTGACTGCCTTCCATACCCCAAACGGAATATGCTTTTATCTCAAATTCTTCAATGTCAAGATTAGAAAGTACTATTCTTTCTCCATTGTTTACAGTCAATCCTGCTGTATCTGAATATGCTAGAATTACTTTGGCTCCTGGTAGCCAGCCTCTATCTAACTTGTTGTGAACAACAACATATCCCTCTTCTGGTAATTGAACTGCTATCCAGAATTTTTTATCAGGTGGGCTTCCCATTCCAATTTCAACGAATTTATTCTCAATTGTTGCATCATAGAATCTGATAACACCGTTCCCATTTGGAT
>CEUZ01030154.1_pt1 | contig 15086 bp, 12 predicted proteins | sample 361511 | NCBI WGS metagenome assembly CEUZ01 (sample SAMEA2622822, study PRJEB7988) | marine metagenome | biome: marine biome (ENVO:00000447); feature: surface water layer (ENVO:00002042); material: "saline water (ENVO:00002010), including plankton (ENVO:xxxxxxxx)" | depth 5 m
CGGACTTTCCTCTTCAATAAATTGAAGCGATAAGTCATTTATCTGGCAATTCCAACATATTTATTAAAAATATTTTATCAAGAAAAAAAGACTATTTTGCTAGATTTTCACTAATTAATAGACACTCATAGTCAACTTTTCCATTTATTAGCTCGGGCCTGAACCTTCTTTGGAAGCTTTTAATAAGTAATGTGGAATATTTAGACCGCGCAATTTTATTTTGGGAATTACGAGAATATCCTATTTTAAATAGATTATTTGTAAATTTTACTAATGAACTTTGGTTACATTTTTTTCTCCTAAATTTTTTTAGCTTTTTTAAATTTAAATTATGCCAAATTCCTATATTTTTCTTAGACAAAATTTTCCAAGGAAACTTTTCTCCAGGATCCTTTTTACGATCAGGAGCTACATCTGAATGTCCTAATATATTATTTTTTTTTATTTTATATTTTTTTATTAAAAATTTACTTAATTTGATAAGTGACTTAATTTGTTTTTTTGAAAATTTTTTATAACCAAATTGATGACCAGGATTAGAAATTTCAACACCTATAGAATTTTTATTCAGTGAAGTAAAATTTTTCCATGCAGAAATGCCTGCATGCCAGGCAACGTAGGTGTCTGGAACTAAAGTTAAAACTTGGCCATTATTTTTTATAAAATAATGTGAAGCAACCTCTGATTGTATATTGGTTAACCTTTTTATAGCTGCTCTTTCGCTTTTCATTCCTGTGTAGTGAAATATTAAAAATTTGATATCTCTTTTTTTTCTCTTTTTTGGGTTAAAATTTAAGGAATAATTTGTATTTTTTATTAAAGACTTCATTTTTTCCAGATTTACATTGTAATTTAATTCATTATACATACTGTCTATACATTAAAAAATGAAAAAAATTATAATTGTATTATTTCTGAGTACCTTATTTACTATTAATTCCTATGCAGGTTCTGATGGTAAATTATCTTTGTCTGAAAAAAATGACCCTTCAAATGTACAGGATTGCTTTGAAGGCGTTAACAGAGCAGTTTTTGCTTTCAACCAAGGTTTAGACACTGTTTTATTTGAACCAATTGCTAAAGCTTATAGAAAACTTCCAGGCCCAATCAGAAAAGGAAGCGGAAATTTTGTAACAAACTTATCTCATTTTGCGACTATTCCAAATAATATTCTTCAAGGAGATTTTAAAATGGCTGTAACTAATACAGGGAGACTTGCGATAAATACAACGGTTGGAATTTTAGGAATATTTGATGCTGCATCGGGATTAGGGTTGCCCAAATATGAAAAAGAGGATTATGGACAAACTCTTGCAAAAGCAGGTGTTGGTCATGGCTGCTATATTGTTCTTCCAATACTTGGACCTTCAAGTGTAAGGGATGCTGCAGGATCGATTGCAAATATTAGTGGAGGAGATCCTTGGTTTAATATAACTGTGAGAAATAATACTACTTATGTAAAAGAGTCTGACTATTATTGGTCAAGAGGTACAAGTGGTGTAGACTTTAGGGCAAAAAATATTGAGTCATTCGATAATCTTGAAAAAAATGCAGTGGATTTTTATGCATCAGTAAGAAGCTTATATCTTCAAGATAGAAAACAGAAAATACTTAACTCAAAAAAAATTATAGATACTCAAGACGATAGTGATTGGGAAGAAATAAGCGAGAATTAAAATAATAAATAATGACTTTAAAAAGAAGTTTATTTAATATTTTATTAGTTGTATTTTTACTTTTTAGCTTTAACAAAGTTTCACACGCTTTAGAACCAAGGGATTTTGTTCAATCAACTATTGATAAGGCATCTGAAATTTTAAGTTCAGAAAGTTCAAAAGATGAAAAAATAGTTCAGCTTAGAGATATTGCAAAAAACACTGTTGATATAAGGGGAATTGGTTTTTATTCCTTGGGTTCCCATAGAAAATCGCTAGATAGTGATCAAAAAAAAGAATATCTAAAAATTTTTGAGCAATATTTTCTAAAAAGCTTTTCTAGCAGATTGGCTGAATACAGTGACCCAAAAATAAGAGTGGACAGTCAAGAAAAACTAAATGAAAAATATACTATGGTCTCCAGCACTCTCCTAGCAGGAGAAGATAAACCTGAAGTTAAGATTGATTGGCGAATAGTAACAAAAGATCTTAACAATCCTTTAATTATTGATGTAGTTATAGAGGGTGTGAGTTTAGCAAAAGTTCAAAAAGAAGAATTTAATTCTATAATTCAAAGTAATGGTGGAGATATTAAAGTACTTTTTACTACTCTACAGGAATTTATAAATCAATAGTATAATATGGTGGGCCCGCCAGGACTCGAACCTGGGACCAATACATTATGAGTGTACTGCTCTAACCAACTGAGCTACAGGCCCTTAAGTTTTACTTTCTACTTTGTTTTTTATTTTCAATCAAGCAATGATATCAATTAAAAATATTTGTTTTTTTATTGGAAGCATATAATAAGCTAAAATTTAACCAAAAAATAGTTGAGCTAAAATCATTAAAAAATGAACCTCCTGGTAATAAAGGTGTAAAAACTAAAATTAAATATAGAAAACATCCAAATTGCAAATAATTTTTTGAAATAAATATTATTCTTAACAGTCTAAAAACTAAAAAGAATAAAATTGATAATAATAATATAGATCCTACAATTCCGTGCTCAGCTAAAAATTCAAAATATATTTGGTGAGGATGTGTTGTGCAAAGCTGGTAAGGACTAGATTCTTTTCCAAAAAAAGGTGAAATATCGTTTTGACATATTTCTACTCTAAAATTTTTATTACCGACCCCAAAAATAGGATATTTAATAAAAACTTGAAACCCTGTTTTATACATCACACTATAAATGCTTCTTTGATAGGTATTCATTATTTTTTCTTTTGAAGTAAGCATTTGGATAAAACTGTCGTTAAATCTATATTTTAGAAAATCAGAATACATAAAAGAAAATGAAATCATTATGGAAAAAGAAAGTAAAAATAAGATTTTTGTTTTATTTTTGATGAAATGGTTAAATGAAAAAAAGATTAAAAATGCAGCTAATGCTTTAAGAGAATTTGATCTTTCTCCAGTAACTAAAATTGAAAACAAGAATAAAAAAGCAGTAACGTATATCAAAATCTTTACATAATTCTTTTTTTTTTCAAAATCATTAAAGAAATTACCAATAATTATTAAGAAAAAACCTAGTACAAACGCGCCAGCTATTGGTTCGTCTTTAAAGAAACCTACAATTCTAGGTCCAAAAAATTCCTTTGAGTTTATATCTCCAAAACCAAGAGTATTAGAGCCAGTAAGGAACTCTACAAATACGTCTAATACAAAAATAAACAAAGTTATAGACCACCACTTAAGTATTTTTTTGGAGTTTTCTGAATAATAAAAAAAATAATTAAAGGCTAAAAATAATAATATGAATCTTAAAAAACCTAAATTTCTTTTAATACCGATAGATGGATCAATAGAAATAAAAGAATTAAAGATAAGATATATATATAATATTAATAAAAGAACTATGATTTTGTTTTTTAAAAAAGTAAAATCTTTTGAAATATATAAATAATATATAAATAAAAAATTAATTATAATAATATTAATAAGTGAAACAGATGGTCCCAATATCATTGATAGTGGTATAATAGAAAACAATATAAAAAAAAATTTTTCTAAGTATTTGTTTTCCATTAATTACTATTTAAATTTTTTACAAGCTATTCTTTTAGATTTGTGAACAGTATTACTATCTTCTTTAATTATGTCTACATTTTGAAATACGCTATAAAAATATTCTGCTCTTATTGTATCAAATATGATCAGTGTATCTTCAGAACAAACTTTTTTTAGATAATCAATATAAAAACTGAAATCGTAATGATAATCCAATGAATATAAAGACGTTATTACATCAAATTTCTGTAGAGGCAAAATATCTTTATCGTAATCATATATATCATAGTCCTTACTATCCATTCCATTTTTCAGTAAAAATGTATCTAATAAATTTATATTATTATAAGCTTCTAAGTTCTTTTCATCCCAGCCATATTTGACTTTTTTTGAAACATAGTTTTTCTCTATAAAACTGAATTTACAACCTTTAAAATAACTATGAATCAAAACTTCTAGCCCTCCAATCCCGCTACCTATTGACAAATAATTCTGATTTTTATTTAGGTAATTGCTGAAAGTATCTAATTCATTTTTCATTACTCTATAATACGTGTCTCCAATTTCAGCTGGATTTATAAAAATTTTGGAAAAAAAATTTGTAAAAAGATATCTTCCAAATAATTTCCTGATTTTTTTTAATTTCGGTGAAGTAAGCTCTGATCTTTGCAAAACTGCTAACCTTGCTAAATCTTTTCCTAATTGAAAAGTTTTCATTTTCCTAAAAAAATAATTTTTAACTTTCTAAGAAACTTTTAAGTTGTTTTGATCTGCTTGGGTGTTTTAATTTTCTTAATGCTTTAGCCTCAATTTGTCTTATCCTTTCACGCGTTACAGAGAATTGTAATCCTACTTCCTCTAAAGTATGATCAGTATTCATTCCAACTCCGAATCTCATTCTAAGCACTCTTTCCTCTCTAGGTGTCAACGTTGATAAAATTTTGGTCGTAGCTTCACTAAGGTTTGACTTAATTGCCTGCTCAAGCGGTGCTAGTGCTTTTGTATCCTCAATAAAATCACCAAGACTACTATCCTCCTCATCTCCAACAGGTTTTTCTAATGAAACAGGTTCTTTTGAAATTTTTAAAACTTTTCTAACTTTTTCTAATGGCATTCTTAGTTTCTTTGAAAGTTCCTCAGGTGTTGCTTCTCGTCCAAATTCACTCAAAATTAGTCTTTGTGTTCTCACAATTTTATTTATAGTTTCTATCATGTGAACTGGTATTCTTATTGTTCTTGCTTGATCAGCAATTGACCTTGTGATTGCCTGTCTTATCCACCAAGTTGCATATGTTGAAAATTTATATCCCCGTCTATATTCAAATTTATCTACAGCTTTCATTAGACCAATATTTCCTTCTTGAATTAAATCTAAAAATTGTAACCCTCTGTTAGTATATTTTTTTGCAATTGAGATTACTAATCTTAGATTAGCTTCCACCATTTCTTTTTTTGCTATCCTAGACTCTTTCTCTCCTTTTTGTATTCTGCTAACTAATTTTTTATAGTCAGTAACTGAAATTCCTAATTTATGACTTATTTCTATAAGTCTATCTCTTATATTCTTAAATTCATCCTTATTTTTTTGAAAAAAGTTTTTCCAAGTTTGATTTGTATCAAGAAATGTTTTGAGTTTTGGATTTATTTCATTACCAATATAAAACTTTATAAATTCAGCTCTTGGAATTTTATTATTTAATGCAAGTCGTAAAAGATTTCCTTCGAGAGATATTATTTTTTTATTTTCGATATAATGCTTTTGAACTAATTCTTCTAAAACTGACGGTGATAGTTGGAGTGTTTTAATATTTTCTAAGATATCATGAACGATTTTTTGATAAGTTTTTTCTTTTACAGGTGAAAAAACTACTGACTTAAGAACACAATCTAGTTTCTCTTTTTGATATTTTAATAGCTTATTGTATTCTTTTGTTAAGTCATTTACAGTTTTAAGAACTTTCGGTTTAATTTCTGTTTCCATTGCAGCAAGAGTTGGATTAAACTCATCATCTGAGTCCACTTCTTCATTAGTTTCGCTACCTTGGTTTTTTTCATCTGTTTTGGTTTTAAGATCATCAGGAGATTTTTTTTGTTTTGCACTTTGTCCGGTATTTTCATCTTCCATATAATTAGTGTCTATGTCTATTATTTCTCTAACAAGGATTTCGTCATTTTGAAGTTTCTTATCCCATTCAAAAAATTGATTTGCAGTAATTGGACTTTGGGACAATGCGTTGAGCATTATATCTTTTCCTGCCTCTATTCTTTTAGCAATAGCTATTTCTCCCTCTCTCGATAATAGCTCAACACCACCCATTTCTCTTAGGTACATTCTTATTGGGTCATCACTTTTTTCAATAGATTTACCATCTTCTTTATTTGCGTTTTCTTTTTTTCTTAAAACTTTAAAATCAGATTTCTTCTCAACTAAGGCAATTTTTTCATCTAAAATATGTATGAAGGCTTGTTCTAAATTTTGACTAGATAGGTTTCTTTTTCCAAGAGACTTATTTAATTCCTCATGTGTAATAAAACCTCTATGGACACCTCTGCCCATGAGCCTAGCAAATGATTTTGTAATTATTCTTTCCACAATAAAATGTTTGGAAGACTTATATAATACCAATTTCAAAAAAATCCACGATTAATTTAGATGATTTAATTGATTTTTTGTAATTTTTTCAGTTCTTTTAATTCATTAAAAGTACTTTCGCTCAGATCTTTTGAAAACTTTGATTCCAACTCTTCTATTCTATGCTCTAGCTCGTAATTTTTGAGATCTCTTATAATCTCCTTTAAAAGATCAAATATCTTATCAGGATTATTTTTGTAATTATTTAAAATATGCTTAATCGAGGCAAATTTAAATATTTTGTCAATTAATTGCTGATCAATTCCTAGTTCAGTCATATTTGAGATATTGCCATTTTTAATATCTGACAAAATTTTTTCAAAAATTACTTTATTTTCATTCGTAAAAAATTTGATATTTTCAATCGTTTCAATATTTTCTTTGGCAATTTTAAGATTATTTAAAATAATATATAATAAGGAAATTTCTTTTAACTCTACATGGCTTAAGGATTTGCTTTCATTAAAATGTTTTTGAGTGGACTTAAGCGATCGAGCTTTTTTTTGATAAAATCCTTTATTAGAAAAGTTTGAGTGAGGTGTAAAATCTGATATTCCCTCTAAAAAAGATTCTAAGATATATTTTTTTATAAAATTATCCTTAATTGAATTTGCGATCGATCTTAAGTTTTTTTCTAAAATAGCCAATGATGAGGGATCTTTATTAGTTTTCCCGATATAATGATTAAAAATAAACTTATGAATTGGAACTTTATTTTCACTGGCAAACTTTAAAAAAACTTCTTTACCATTTTTATTTACAAAGCTATCGGGGTCATCTTTTTCTGGTAGAAATAGAAAAGATATTTTTTTTTCAGGTTTTAACTCTTTTATTGAATTTTCTGCTGCTCTTAATGCTGCTTTGTAACCGCTTTCATCTCCATCAAAACAGATAACAATGTCATTAAAGAATTGGTTCAAAATTGTTATTTGTCTTTCTGTGAGCGATGTTCCTAAATTGGCAACTACATTTTCTATTCCATTTTTATTTAAACCAATTACATCCATGTAACCTTCAACTAAAAAGACATGATCGATCTTATTCGAAAGTTTTCTAGCAATATCTAGGTTATATAAATTTGAACCCTTTTTAAAAAAAATAGTTTCGGGCGAATTGATGTATTTTGCTAAGTAACTCTCATCTTGAAATATTCTTCCCCCAAATGCTATTATTTGACCAGATATATTTTTTATTGGAAATATTATTCTGTTTTTAAAACGTTCTACTAATACTTTGTTTTTTTCATCAAAATAGAAAATGCCACTCTCCAATAAAAATTCTTTACTAAACATTTCTTTAATCTTTTCATAAAAATAAGGTTTGTTTTCGACATAACCTATTTGAAATTTTACCACATCATTTTTTGTGAGATTTCTTTTTTTTAAATATTCCCTAGCAATTTTTGAGCTTTCATCTCTTAAAATCTTTTCATGATAAAATTTGGAATATTCGTTGTAAATAAAGCTATAATCTTTCCATTTTTTTTCTCTTTCTACATCTTGTTTTGAAAACGTATAAGGCTGCATTCCTGCCAAATTTGCTAAAAATTTTACTGCTTCTCCAAATTTTAAGTTTTGAGTTTTCATTACAAAATCAAAAATGTTTCCATGCTCAGAGGTTGCAAAACAGTGATAAAATTCTTTTTCATCATTAACTGTAAAAGAAGGAGTTTTCTCAGTTTTAAACGGAGATAGTCCAACAAATTCTTTTCCTCTTTTTTTAAGGCTAACTGATCTAGATACTACAGTTGAGACTTTTAGACGTGTTTTAATTTCGTTTAAATATTCTTTAGGATATTTCATTATTTTTTTAAAATTTCTTTCAATATTTTTCCAGTAACTGAAAAATCTAAACTGTCGCTATGACTTTTTTTTAATTCTCCCATAACTTTACCCATATCCTTAATAGAGTTTGCTTGGGTTTTTTTTATAATTTCTAGACAAATATTTTTTGTTTCCTCTTCTGAAAGTTGTTTTGGTAAATAATTAGTCAAAATATCTACTTCGCCTTGCTCTATATCAAGAAGATCTTGTCTATTGTTTTTTTTATAGAGTTCTATTGATTCGGATCTTTGCTTTATCATTTTCTTTAATAATTTTTTTACATCTTCGTCGTCGGTTTCTTTTTTATTTGGACCTGACCTATTGTTAATATCTAAATCTTTTATGCCCGACAAAATTAACCTATAAGTTGATATCTTATTCTTATCTTTAGATTTTAAAGCATTTTTATAGTCAGTTTCGATTTTTTCTCTTAAAGGCATAATATTAATCTAACTTAAAGAATATTTTCTTAAAAGAAAAATTGTTTTTTTTCTCAAATTTTTTGTATTACACCTGTTGCGAAAATTTTACTTTTATTGTATTAACCTTTAACTCATGAGTTGTAATTGAACAAAAAACGAAAAGTAAATTCGACAAAAAAATCAAATTTTACCCCAGGCATTTTAGTTCTTGAAAATAAAACAATTTACAATGGAATTGGTATTGGCTATGAGGGTATGGCTACGGGTGAAATTTGTTTCAATACTTCAATAACTGGATATCAAGAAATTATTTCTGATCCTTCGTACGCAGGTCAAATAATTAATTTTACTTTCCCCCACATTGGTAATGTTGGCACAAATGAACAAGATAATGAATCAGAAAAAATATGGACTAGAGGTGTTATTCTTAATTCTGAAATAACAAGTCCATCAAATTATAGATCTTTAATGCAATTAGACAACTGGCTCAAAAAGAATAAAATTGTTGGTCTAACTGGCTTAGATACAAGAAGCTTAACAAATTTTATAAGAGATAGGGGGGCGCCAAAGGGGACAATTTTATTAAATAAAAAAGGAAATTTTAATATAAGAAAATTATTAAATATTACCTCAAAATGGCCAGGTCTTAATGGCCTTGACTTAGCTAAAACAGTATCTACAAAAAAGAAATATATATGGAAAGGTTTTAGGACATGGTCAAAAGTCGATGGTTATAAAAAAAGCATAAAAAAGAATTATAAAATAGTTGCTATAGATTATGGTATCAAAACTAATATTCTAAGATATTTTTCAAACTTTTCTTGTGAAGTAATTGTTGTTCCTTGTACAACAAGTTCTGGGGAAATATTAAAATTAAAACCTAATGGAATATTTTTATCTAATGGCCCTGGAGATCCAGCAGCAACTGGGAAATATGCTACTAAGATAATAAAAGAATTAATAAATACAGGTTTGCCAGTATTTGGTATTTGTCTTGGACATCAGCTCCTTGCTCTATCATTAAATGCAAAAACAAAAAAAATGAAATTAGGTCACCGGGGTGCTAACCACCCAGTTAAAAATTTATTAAATAAAAGTGTCGAGATCACTAGTCAAAATCATGGTTTTGAGATAACAAAAAATAGTTTACCGAAAAATATTGAGATAACTCATAAGTCCTTATTTGATAATTGTATTGAAGGTATTAAATTAAAAAACAAGCCAGTTTTTTCAGTTCAATATCACCCAGAGTCGAACCCGGGACCGCAAGATAGCCATTATTTATTTAAAAATTTTATAAAGGAAGTTAAGAAATATGCCAAAAAGAAAAGATATTAAAAAAATTTTGGTTATTGGCGCTGGTCCTATTATTATTGGTCAAGCTTGTGAATTTGATTACTCTGGAACTCAGGCTTGTAAAGCATTAAAGGATGAAGGTTATAAAGTTATTTTAGTTAATTCAAATCCAGCTACTATAATGACTGATCCTGGGATTGCTGATCAAACATATATTGAGCCTATATCTATAAATGTTTTAGAGGAAATTATTAAAAAAGAGAGACCTCATGCAATTCTTCCCACAATGGGCGGTCAGACTGCATTGAACCTAGCATTAAAAGCTGAAAAATCAGGTTTACTTAAAAAATACAAAATAGAACTTATTGGAGCAAACTCTAAAGCTATAGCAAACGCAGAGGATAGAAAAAAATTTAGAAACAATATGTCTGAAATTGGTATTGATTTACCAAAATCAGAAGTAATTAATAATTTTAAATTTGCATCAAAATGTTTAAAAAAAATTGGACTTCCAGCTATTATCAGACCATCTTTTACTCTAGGTGGACTTGGTGGAGGTATCGCAAGAACTAAAAAAGAGTTTTTTAAAATCATTAAAGGTGGACTTCATGAGTCACCTCAAAATCAAGTTCTTGTAGAAGAATGTTTGGATGGTTGGAAAGAGTTTGAAATGGAAGTTGTAAGAGATAAAAATGATAATTGTATTATAATTTGTTCTATAGAAAATGTAGATCCAATGGGAATACATACGGGAGACTCTGTAACAATAGCTCCTGCATTAACTTTAACTGACAAAGAATACCAAGTTATGAGGAACGCGTCTATTGCATGCCTTAGAAAAATTGGTGTTGAAACTGGCGGTTCAAATGTTCAGTTTGCAATAAATCCAAAAAACGGAAGAATGGTAATTATAGAGATGAACCCACGCGTATCTCGCTCATCAGCTCTAGCTTCTAAAGCAACCGGTTTTCCTATAGCAAAAGTAGCCGCAAAATTAGCTATTGGATATACTTTAGATGAACTAAAAAACGAAATTACAAAAATAACTCCAGCATCCTTTGAACCTACTATTGATTATGTTGTGACAAAAATCCCTAGATTCACTTTTGAAAAATTTCAAGATACAAAAGCAATTTTAGGGACATCTATGAGATCAGTTGGTGAAGCAATGGCTATAGGCAGAAATTTTAAAGAGTCTTTTCAAAAAGCATTAGTGTCTCTAGAAACTGGATTGTCTGGATTGGATAATGTTTTTAATTTTTCTAAAAAAGAGATTTTAAAAAAACTAAAGATAAATATGCCAAATAAATTATTATTAGTTGCAGAAGCATTTAGAAAAAAAATATCATTAAATAAAATATATAAACTATCAAAAATTGATCCATGGTTTTTAAATCAAATAAAAGAAATAATAGAAGATGAAGATAAAATTATTAAAAAAGGTTTGCCAAAAAAATATTTAGAATTTAATAGAATAAAATCTCTTGGATTTTCAGATAAAAGATTATCAAAGCTTACTAATATTAAAGAGGATGTGGTCAAAAGAAAAAGAATAGCCTTAAAAGTTACACCTGTTTTTAAAAAAGTCGATACTTGTGCAGCTGAATTTAAATCATTTACACCTTATATGTATTCTACTTATCAAAGAAATTTCTCAGTTAATTCAGAATGCGAGTCAAATCCAAACAATAAAAAAAAGATAATTATTCTTGGAGGGGGTCCAAACAGGATTGGACAAGGTATAGAGTTTGATTATTGTTGTTGTCAGGCAAGTTTTTCCTTAAAGGATGCCGGATTTGAAACAATTATGATTAATTGTAATCCTGAAACGGTTTCAACAGATTATGATACGAGTGATAGACTTTATTTTGAACCTTTAATAGAAGAATATGTTCATAATATAATTTTAAAAGAAAAAACTAAGGGAAACCTTGTAGGGATAATAGCTCAATTTGGTGGTCAAACTCCAATTAAACTGGCAAAATTTATAAATGAAAATAATTTGCCTATTCTTGGCACTCAATATTCATCAATAGATCTTGCTGAAGATAGAGATAGATTTAGAGATTTATTAATTAAACTCAAATTAAAACAAGCAGAAAGTGGAATTGCTAATAAATACGATAAAGCAATAAGTATTGCAAAAAATATTGGTTTACCGGTAGTTGTTCGCCCCTCATACGTTTTGGGTGGAAGGGCTATGGAAATTGTTCACGATGAAAGTCAATTAAAAAAATTTATAGATCAAGCATTTATGGCATCTGATAATAACCCAATTTTAATTGATAAATTTATTGATAATGCAATGGAAGTTGATGTTGATGCAATATCAGACGGAAAAGATGTTTATGTTGCAGGAATTATGCAACACATCGAAGAGGCAGGAATTCATTCAGGTGACTCAGCATGTTGTTTGCCACCAGTGTCAATTAAAGATCACATTTTAAAAGAAATTAAGATTCAAACAAGAAAATTAGCTCTTGCTTTAAAAGTCAAAGGTTTTTTAAATATTCAATTTGCTATAAAAAAAGATGAAATATTTGTTATTGAAGTTAATCCTCGTGCAAGCAGAACAGTTCCTTTTGTCTCAAAAGCAAATGGAATTCCTCTTGCAAAAATCGCTTCCAGAATAATGGCTGGAGAAATGCTAGCACGGTATAAATTAAAATATAAAAAAAATAAAAGATTTGCAGTTAAGGAAGCTGTGTTTCCATTCAATAAATTTCCTGATAGCGACCTTCTACTTGGACCTGAAATGAAATCGACTGGTGAAGTTATGGGGTTTGACAATGACTTTGGGATGGCGGTAGCAAAAAGTCAAATTGCTGCATCTAACTCTCTTCCTACAAATGGAATAGCATTTTTATCCGTAAAAGATTCACACAAACAAGAAATTATTGGAGTTGCTCAAAGGCTCAAGAAATTAGGCTTTACTATTTCAGGTACGAAAGGTACCGCTAAAATATTAAATGAGAATGGAATAAAGTGTAAAACTATTAATAAAGTTAGTTCTGGACGACCGCATATAGTTGATGTTTTAAACTCTAAAAAGATATCTTTAGTTATTAATACGGGTGGTGGTAACAGTGAACACAGGATAGATGATGCTAGGGCATTAAGAAGAGCTACTTTAGCAAATAAAATTCCATATTGTACAAATATGTCTACTGCGTATTCTTTTCTTGAAGCTATAAAATCTTTAAAAACAAAAAGATTAGAGGTTAAGTCTCTTCAAGAGAGTTAATCTACTTTCCAATCAGTTTTAAAGGTAACATAATTTACCTGAAGGCATCTTCTCTCAATTGAAATTTCTTTTTTCTCCATACCGTGCCAAGTACCAGGTCCACTAGTGAAGAAGTATCCATAATTATCTTTGTAGGGCATTGTTTTAACTTTTTTTAAATTGTTATCATAAAAATCTGTACCCAAATCTTCACTTTCTTTTGTTTTATTTACAAAAAGCAAACATGACATTAATTTTTCCTTAATATCGCAATGAGGCTTTAACCAGAAACCTTTTCTATCACATATAACCTCTACTCTTACGTATGAATTAGATAAATCTTTATTAACTAATTTTGAAATTTTCTCATATGTTTTTTTGCTCTGTAATTCTTTTATTAACTTTGTTAAGTGTGGAAATTCATTTGAATTCTCTTTTGTTACAAAACATCTAAACTTTAGAGCTTTTCCACCATGAGATATACCTTCTCTAAATTCGGGTGCTCCACCATCAATTGCTCGTGTACCATCGTAATTTAAGTTATGCTCCATTGGGTTGGCTATATCAGCTTTTACAATTTCGTTTATTTGATCATCAGTTAGAGGCTTATCAACCTCCCAATGCAAAAATGGTTTGTTGAATTCTTTTGAATTGTTCTCAACTGATTTTAAAAAAGACATTATAATTTTTTTTTATTTTTTCTGCTATTTTGTTAGTTTCGTCAAGTTTTTCGTATTGCCAAGTTTCTAATTTGTCGCTTAAAATTCTAATGATATTAAGCCTTAAGAACAAGTCTCTAAATTTTCTAAACCTAAAATCGTCTTTTTTTGAAGGAATTTCAGCTACATATATTGGCTTGCCAGTAAGTGCCGACTCTGAAATCATTGAGGTAGAATCGCAAGTTACAACAATAAATTTTGCCAACGATAAACCTGATAAATAAGCACTTTTGTCTACATCTTTAATTAACAAATTATCCTTACTGAAAAAATTTTCAGCTAAATTAATTATATGTTTTGGAGTTCTCATAGATGGGATAATAATAGCCTGAAGATTATGATCTATTACAACCCTTTCAATTTTTTTGAATATATGTAATAGATTTTTTTCTTTATAATCATAATATTTGTTGGGTCCACCTAATATAAAAAGAAGATATTGTTTTTCTTTATTAAGTTTATTTATAAGATAATTGTGATTTTTTTTAATTTCATCTAAGGTTAAGTAATGTATTGCTCCTTTTGAAGTAATTATATTTCCTCCTTTAATTCCATCATGCTCTGGAACAATTACGCAATCAAAATTTTTTAGTGAAATCTTTGGATCTTGAATATGAATATTCATTACTCGTTTTTTTGAATTTTTTTTTAAATATAAAGATGGAATGATACTTTTTCTTCCACATGAGATAATTATATCAAAATCTGGTATATCGAATTGCTTAAAAAAATAACTTGAAATTGGAGTTATTTTGGTAGGAAGAATTTTTGCAAACTTATTTAGTTCAACTTTTTGGTGTATGTATTCTATGTCTAGTGCTTTAGCTAGGCCTTCAACTTGACTTATCATGCCATGCATACCTTCTGTTAATAATAACCCTTTTAATTTAGACATAAATTACTATATAGCTCTGATATGAAACAAAATCCAACTAAACACACAAAAGTGTTAATAATTGGATCCGGGCCAGCTGGATACACGGCTGCAGTTTACGCAGCTAGAGCAATGCTAAATCCTATTATGGTATCTGGAATGGAGCCTGGAGGTCAGCTGACAACTACTACTGACGTTGAGAATTACCCTGGGTTTGCAGATGTAATACAAGGGCCATGGTTAATGGAGCAAATGCGTGAACAGGCCAAATCTGTTGGCACAGAAATGGTCGAGGATCATATCTCATCAGTTAATTTAAAATCAAAACCTTTCGAGGCAATAGGTGATGGTGGACAAAAATATACTGCAGATTCTATTATTATCTCAACTGGAGCTCAAGCGAGATGGTTAAATATTGAGTCTGAA
>CEUZ01277855.1_pt1 | contig 15086 bp, 16 predicted proteins | sample 361511 | NCBI WGS metagenome assembly CEUZ01 (sample SAMEA2622822, study PRJEB7988) | marine metagenome | biome: marine biome (ENVO:00000447); feature: surface water layer (ENVO:00002042); material: "saline water (ENVO:00002010), including plankton (ENVO:xxxxxxxx)" | depth 5 m
CGCGCATCACTGATAACGCCTGTATCGCGTCCTGCACGCGCGATGCGCTCAGGCTTGAAATATGCGCATTCCAAAATCACGTTGACGGTGTCATCGCCGCACCCTGTGGATGTGCCGCCAATAATGCCGCCCATGCCGATAATGCCGCTATCGTCATAGACGCCAACCGCATTTTGGCTGAGCGTATAGGTTTTATCGTCGAGCGCTTCGAGTTTTTCAGTGCCTTTGGCGGCGCGCACTTGAATGCCGCCTTTGAGCTTATCTGCATCAAAGACATGCAAGGGGCGGGCAAAGCCGTGCGTAAAGAAGTTCGTAATATCCACTAGCGCCGAAATTGGACGCAAGCCAATCGCCTTCAAACGGCGTTGCAGCCATTCTGGTGAGGGACCATTTTTAACGCCGCGAATTTCACGCGCGATAAAATGCGGGCATCCTTCGCTGTCTTGCACATCAAGGGTAAAGTCGCTTGTGAGGCTGCCTTTAATGGCTTTGGTGTCAGGTTTAATCAATGTGCCCATGCCTGCCGCAGCAAGGTCGCGCGCGATGCCATAAATACCAGCGCAATCGGCGCGGTTTGGCGTAAGGCCAATTTCAATGATGGGGTCGTTCAGGCCAAAGACATCGGCCATTGGCGTGCCAACCTCAAAGCTGTTATCCACTTCGATAATGCCGGCATGCTCATCCGACAGGCACATTTCTTTTTCAGACACCATCATGCCGTTACTTTCGACGCCGCGAATTTTTGTTTTCTTCAGCGTAACATCAAGGCCGGGGATGTATGTGCCCTCGGGCGCGAAGATGCCTTTCATGCCTTTGCGGGCATTTGGTGCGCCGCAAACAACCTGCAGGCCATCTTGATCAGCCGTTTTAACGCTTAGAATCTGAAGCTTATCTGCATCAGGGTGAGGTTTCGCATCGGTGACGTAGGCAACCTTAAACGGCGCAAATGTTGCGGCTGGGTCTTCTAATCCTTCAAGCTCAAGGCCAATGGCGGTCAGACGATCGCAGATCTCCTCAAGGCTTTTGTCTGTATCAAGGTAATCTTTTAACCAGCTTAGCGTAAATTTCATCACTTCTTCCTTATCTTCGGCTGCGCCTATAATGGCAGGACATGCACGGTAAAATCAATTGGTTGCGCAATTTTTTTGTAGAGAGCTTGCGCGGCCTCGTTGTTACGTTCTGCCAGCCAGTAAAGCCTTGACCAGCGCTCTTTTTTGCCGTGATCAATGACGGCGTTGATAAGCTTGCTTGCGATGCCTTGACCGCGGTGGGCGGGGTCAACAAAGACATCCTGCAAATAGGCCGCATCGTTTAGCGCCCCTGTGGTTGGGTGGACAATAATATGCGCAAGGCCGAGCAGTGTTTGCCCTTGCACGGCGCAGAGGCCTTGAATGCGCGCATCGCTCGCATCGGTGAGGCGTTGCCATGTTTGTGCAGTAATCGCGCTGTCGCTTTGTCCTTGGTTATTTTGTGTCCATAAGGGCAGCCACGCGCCAAAATCATCCATATGTAATGGGCGAATTTTCACGGAGCTTACGATCCTGTTGCGCTGTTCGGGCGGTCAAGCGGTGTAAACCCATAATGCGCCAACCAGCGAACATCACTGTCAAAGAATGTGCGCAAGTCCGGAATGCCGTATTTCAGCATCGTTGCGCGCTCTAAGCCCATACCAAAGGCAAAGCCTTGATATTTCTCGGGGTCGATGTCGCAGTTTTTCAAAACATTTGGATGCACCATGCCCGAGCCAAGGATTTCCATCCATTTTTGCTCTTGCCCTTCGGGGGCTTTTCCCAGTTTGATGCCTTCACCCTGTTTGTAATAGCCAATATCAACCTCGGCGCCAGGCTCAACAAACGGGAAGAATGATGGGCGGAAACGCACAGGCAGATCATCAATTTTGAAAAAGGCACGCACGAAATCCTGTAAGCATCCTTTTAGGTGCGCCATCGTAACCTTGCCGATTTCATCGATATACAGGCACTCCATCTGGTGGAACATCGGTGTGTGGGTCATATCCCAGTCCGAGCGATAAGTACGTCCAAAACAAATGGTTTTTATTGGCGCGCTGTTTTCTTGCATGTGGCGAATTTGCACAGATGACGTATGTGTGCGCAAAAGTTTTTTGGCATGCTCGCCTTGCGCGCGTTCATCATCTGGCAAGAAGAATGTATCTTGCATCTCGCGGGCAGGGTGGCCCGGCGGGAAGTTCAGCGCCGTAAAGTTGTGCCAGTCATCTTCAATGTCTGGGCCTTCGGCAACGCTAAAGCCCATGGCGCCAAAAATGCTAACCAGTTCATCCATTGTTTGCGAAATGGGGTGGATTGTGCCCATGGCCTGCGGGCGTGTATCAAGGCTGATATCAACGGTTTCTTGCGCAAGGCGCTGCTCAAGCTCTTTGGCTTTTAACGCGTCTTCGGCCTCATCAATCAGCGCGGCCACTTCGTTTTTCAGCGCGTTAAGTAATGGGCCTTGCGTTTTGCGCTCTTCAGGGTCCATTTTGCCAAGCGTTTTCATGAGGGCAGATACACTGCCTTTCTTACCGATGGCGGCAACGCGCACGGCGTCCAATTCTTGTAAATCATTCGCCGCAGCAACTTGATTGGCGATATCTTTTTTGAGGGTATTTAAATCTGTCATGAGGATTGTTTTATCAGACGTTTTTACGCCTGCCAACTGTTCTTTAATAAAGGAATGATCTGATCCATGCGGTCAATAATATGATCGGGCGCCGCCTTTTTAAGGCGCGCACGGCTGATATAACCATCAGTAATCCCGATAGATGTAATGCCAAGGGCGCGTGCGATTTCAGGCTCTTCCATGGTGTCGCCAATAATAACGGTATCTTGCGGACGAAAACGGCGCTTGGCCATGAAGGCGCTAAGGCGCTCGGTCTTGCTGGTTTTCTCAAGGATGCTTGTCCCGTTGCAAGTATGCGCGGATATGGCGGCAAAATAATCCTCCAGCCCGAGGCGCGTAACATGCTCAGCAATTTTATCGGTGACATAGTTACTAAGAATAATGCTGGTCGCGTCCTGATTTTTTAGCCAATCAAGCAAGGTGCGCGTGCCGCGCCGTGTACGGGCGTTGGCGGCAAGGCTTTCATACGAGGACTGGAAGACAACGTTTGATTCCTCTTTCTTTGCGAGGATCTCATCAACGCTCAGGCCATATTGCTTATAGAAATGAATGATGGGGAAGGTAAATAAATCACGATAGCGCGCGAGGCTCATAGGCTCGGCGCCATAGAATTTCAGACATTCATTACCCGCAATCCAAGATTGACGTGTGTCTGAAAGAATTGTCCCGTTCCAGTCAAAGACGATGAGTTTATGTTTCATGCCTCATTATTAAGCATAGATCACGTATCTTTAACAGGGGGAATTCACAAGGTGATATCAAAATGCCACAGGCGCCTTTTGGGTGCGGAAGCCTTTGCACCGTAAAGCCGCCTGTGATGTTTAAAAGCATATAGATACACTAACCTCCACGCTTGCGTATCCATTCTTTTAATTTAACATAATAATTTGAAGGTGGCAATTAAAAAAGGACGTTTAAGCAGGTGTAGGCGCTGCTGCGGGTTCGGCTTTGCCTGTGCCCTTGAATGTGGATTTAAGGCCAAGGCGCGTAAAGAGTGCCCCTGCAACGCCTGCAAGCGCCGCAAGGCCGTATGTCATTGCACCTGCTGGCCCTGTGGCAAGTAAATAACCTGCCGTAGCAAGGTTAAAGACACCTTGGGCGGCAATCGGAACACCGGCTGCGACATCTAGGGCGCGGCCTGTTCCAGTTGTTGATTCTTTTGCGGGGTCGGTGCCTTGTGTCATCGCGCGCCAGCCAAGACGTGTGTTCGCAAGGCTAAGCGCTGACATGCCAACGCCTACAACTGTCATCCATCCGATAGGATTAGATGCCGCCCAAAAGGCACCGCTCAATGCGCTCAGCGGACTGAGGAGGGCGAGCGGAGCTCCGGCAGCGATGTCAAAGGCACGTTTCATAGTCATTCCTGTATGTGGCAGATTATTAACATAACGGAGGGGCGTGCGCAAGAAAAAGCCCTTCCGGTGAGGGAAGGGCTTTGTATATCTGTATCAAAAGGGCTTGGATTACGCCGCTTTTTTCAATGCATCTTGTGCTTGTTTTGCAAGTGCGGCAAAGCCAGCTTCGTCATGGTATGCGATTTCTGACAATGCTTTGCGGTCAAGCTCAATGCCAGCCAATTTCAGGCCGTGCATCATTGTTGAGTATTTCAAGTCAAACAGGCGCGCTGCAGCGTTGATACGCTGGATCCACAATTTGCGGAAATCGCGTTTCTTGTTGCGGCGGTCGCGGTATGCGTACTGACCTGCTTTTTCAACTGCTTGCACTGCGGTGCGGAAACAATTTTTACGGCGGCCGTAGTAACCTTTAGCTGCCTTGATGACTTTACGGTGTCTTGCGTGAGCGCGAACGCCTCCTTTTACACGTGCCATTATTTGCCTCCCTCAGTTTTAGCAGCAGGAGCTGCAGTTTTGCGTTTGCGGTTGTATGGCAAGAAATTGCGAAGAACGATACGTTGATCTGGTTCGCTCAATACGCCAAGTGCGCGCGCTTTACGCTTCATTGATTTTGGTTTGTTCATTTGCATGTGACGCATAAAGGCCGCTTTGGCTTTGACACGTCCGGTCTTTGTGACCTTAAAGCGTTTTTTAACGCTCGAGTGGGTCTTCATCTTCGGCATTTCATATCTCCTTGTTAAAGGGTTAAATTGCGTGGTCGAGGCAGCCGATCCCAAGCCAGACCACTATCAAGGGTGCTTTATAGAAGAACTTGAAAGGCAATTGCAAGGGAAAAGTGCGTGTAAAAACGCAGATTTTTGTATGCCGCGCGGTTTAATGTGCTTGCGCCCAGTTATCACCGTGTCCAGCCTCGGCAATCAGGGGAAGTCCCAGATCAATGCCGTGCAGGCTGGCGGCATCTTCCATGACGCGTTTGACGCAGGCGGATGTGGCGTCAATCTCGCCTTCGGGAACTTCGAAAATCAGTTCATCATGCACCTGAAGCAGCATCTTTGCGCGCAGTCCCTCATCAAACAGCGCCGCAGGAATGCGCGCCATTGAGATGCGCATAATATCTGCCGCCGTGCCTTGCAGGGGCGCATTAATCGCCTGACGTTCGGCAAAAGCGCGCACTGCGCCGTTTTTATCGTTAATGCCGCGAATGGTGCATTTGCGGCCGTGCGCTGTGGTGACGTATCCGTTATCTTTGGCTTGCTGCTTTGCGCCGTCCATATAATCGCCAAGCTCGGGAAAGCGGGCGAGGTATTTCTTGATGAAGTCATTGGCTTCACCGACGCTGACGTTCAATTGCTTAGAGAGGCCAAATCCTGAAATGCCATAGATAATGCCAAAATTAACGGCCTTGGCACTGCGGCGAAGCTCTGGCGTGACGTCATCAATGGCAACGCCAAAGACTTGCGAGGCTGTCAGCGTATGAATGTCCACCCCATCAATGAAGGCTTGTTTCAGTGCGCTAATCCCTGCAAGCGCGGCGGCAAGGCGAAGCTCAACTTGCGAGTAATCGACGCTGAGCAGTGTATGCCCTTCGGCAGGAACGAAGGCTTCACGTATTTTGCGACCTTCTTCGGTGCGGATGGGGATGTTTTGCAAGTTCGGGTCACTGGATGAAAAGCGCCCAGTGGTCGTATGCGCCACGGCAAAAGATGTATGCACGCGCCCTGTGGACGGGTTGATCTGTGCCTGAAGCGCATCGCTGTAGGTCGATTTTAATTTAGCAAGCTGACGGTAATCGAGGATACGTGCGACAATGTCGTGCCCTTCATCGGCAAGCTTTTCCAGCACGCTGGCAGAGGTGCTCCACTCGCCGCCCTTGGTTTTTTTGCCGCCTTGAAGGCCCATTTCTCCAAACAGAAGCTCAGCCACTTGCTTGGGCGAGGCAATGTTAAATTCGCGTCCGGCAAGGTCGTAAATTTCTTTTTCTAAAACGCGCAGTTTGCTTTCAAAATCGGTGCTCATGTCAAATAAGGCCTGTGTATCGACCTTAATGCCTTCCAGTTCCATGCGTGCAATCACAGGGATCAACGGGCGGTCGATGTCTTCGTAAATGCGGCACATTTTCTCGGCCGCAAGGCGGGGTTTTAACACCTTATGCAGGCGCAGCGTGACATCCGCATCCTCGGCCGCGTAATCAAGCGCCTTATCAATCGCAACCATATCAAAGGTGACTTGTGATTTGCCTTTGCCTGCGACCTCTTCGTATTTAATGGGCGTGTGGCCCAGCATTTCGCTGGCAAGGTTATCCATACTGTGTGAATGCGCCGCCCCATCCAGTACATATGACATCATCATTGTGTCATCGCACGGTGTCATTTCAATCCCCTCGCGGGCAAGGATTTGCCAGTCATATTTGGCGTTATGGGCGATTTTTAAAATGCCTTCATCCTCTAACGCGGGTTTTAACATTTCAATGACGCGCGCCTTGGGTAATTGCGCGGGCATGTCGTCGCCGCCGCCCAAAAGATCAGCTTCAGGCGCTTGGTGCCCCACAGGGATGTACGCGGCTTCACCCGGCGTGATGCAAAGCGATATACCGACCAATGATGCCTTCGCAGGTGTAAGCGCCGTGGTCTCGGTATCGATGCTGAGGATGCCTTCTTTCTGCGCCGCATCGATCCAGCGTTGCAGGGTGGCCACATCATTAATCAGGGTATAAGTGTTATCCTTAATCGCGGGATAGTCCTTAAGTGGATCATCTATTGCTGCGGCAGGGGCGCTGTCTTGCGCGGCGCTGTTATCGCTCTGCGCGCTGGAGGAGGGGGCAGAGGCTGGCGCGCCAAGGCGTTTCAGGATGCTTTTGAAATCATGCTTTTGCAAAAACGAAACCAGCGCCGGTTTTTCCGGATCGTGGGTTTTAAACTCTTCCAAGGCCATCGGCACAGGCGCATCATCGTCCAGCTTAACCAGCTTTTGTGAAATGCGGGCGTCCTCGGCATGATCAATCAGCTTTTCGCGGCGCTTGGGCTGTTTGATTTCTTCGGCGCGGTTTAAGAGCTCCTCAAGCGAGCCATATTCGTTAATCAGTTGCGCGGCTGTTTTGATGCCGATTCCTGGTACGCCAGGGACGTTATCGACGCTATCCCCTGCAAGGGCCTGCACATCAACAACGCGGCTGGGCGGTACGCCAAATTTCTCGATCACGCCGTCATGATCAACCCATTTGTCTTTCATCGGGTCCAGCATCCGCACGTTATCGTTTACCAGTTGCATTAAATCTTTATCAGACGAAACAATGACAACCTTTTTGCCAGCTTCAGTGGCAAGGCGCGCATAGGTCGCAATCAAATCATCCGCCTCATATCCCTCAAGCTCTAGCGCGGGAATGTCAAAGGCCTCGGTCGCATCGCGGATAAGCGGAAATTGTGGCTTCAGGTCTTCGGGGGTTTCGTCGCGATTGGCTTTGTAATCGGCATAAATTTCATTGCGGAAATTCTCGCGGGCAGCGTCAAAAATAACCGCCATATAAGGCGCATGATAATCCCGTAAAAGCTTAAGCAGCATCTGCGTAAAGCCGTAAACCGCGCTGACCGGTGTGCCCTCGGGGTTTGTCATGCCCCCGCGATTGGAATATGCCATTGCGTAATACGCGCGAAAAATAAAACCCGATCCATCAACGAGATAGAGTTCATTGTCATTATTATCAGAAGAATCAGCCATGGATCACAATTTAAGCGACTCGCATTTAAAGGGCAACGCATTAAAAGCTTGATTATCGTTATGGTAATTCATTATAAGAACGCATGCGTGAAATACATACTCAGTTGCCGCCCGTGCATGAGGGGAATACTTTGCCTTCTGGCATTGTGAAGGTTAGCCCTTCATCTTTTGATCGGCATATTCGTGTTCAAGATCCTTATGATATATCCAGCGCGGCGCATTATGCGCTGAGCCATATCCTGCAAGATCAAAAGCGCGCTCATGAAGAAGGGCGACGCCATGTTGTTTTGATGGGGGAAGAGCATGTTAAATCGTCCCATCGCTCGCTTCAGGCCGCAGTGATCACACTGTGGGATGAGTTTTCTCTGAATAATTCTGAGGCAGCCGGCTTTATTATTGGTGATGAAACATCGCACATGCTTTTGCAAAATATGGGCTGTGATGGGCATGATCATGTGCTGCGCGCTCAATTAACTGCGCTAAATGTTCTAAAGGATAGTCTCGCGCCACTAGCATCTTCGCTCGTCCTACAAGAGATTGCTGCGCGCCAGATCCCCTATTTTCATGTGGATGCGGACGAATGCGATGAGGATAGCTTTGATGCGTATCTGAATGCTGAAGATACGCATGCGCAAAAAGCCTATGCAGATGTTATGCATGGTATGCGTTTAGATGATTACAGCGTACCAGCGCAAGATGCTCTTGGGATGGCGGTTCGTAACCGTGTTCATTTTAACCTTGTCGATGAAATTTTGGCAAAGACGCCGCAGACAAGTGCCTTGTTGATGAACGGCGGAGATCATATCACTGGACATGAAGAAGAAAAAATCTTGTATAGCGAAAGTTTGACTGCTCTGTTCCAGAACGCTGGATATCTTGTTACGCCGATTATCCCTGATTTTGATGATCTGGATGCAGATCCTAGTTATTTTTCAGAGCAAACCAATAAGAGGCAAACCATAGTAATAGATGGTCTGAGTGTCGAAACATTTGATTATCAGGTGCATGACAAGGGGTTGCAGGATGAAAAGCAGCACCTAAAGTTTATGCAGCGGCATTTTATGCAAGCAAATCAAGGAACGCAGCCCTATACTTTGCCTAGTAAACTGCGTAGCCAAAATTATTACGCCGATATTTGGAGAGATCTGCGCGATTGCGCGGCGAACATGCCTCGGCAGGAATTATTGACCTTTGTACATGATGCATTGCAAGGGCAGGCAAACGTGAATGATTTGCAAAAATTTATGCCCACTTAACCGATGAGCGCGTAAAGCGCTACGGCTGCCGCGTTGGAAACGTTAAGGCTGGCGATGGGTGGTTGCGTTGGAAGTTTCACCAGCGCGTCACAATGCTCGGCCACCAAACGGCGCAGGCCAGATCCTTCCGCACCTAAGACCAAAACGCTTTTACCGCCTTTTTTCAAATCACCGATATTTTGCTCGCCGCGCTCATCAAGGCCATAGGCGAAATAACCACCTTCTTTTAAGGTCTCAATCGTACGGGATAGATTGGTTTCATAGGCAACGGGTACATGCTCCGCCCCGCCGCAGGCTGTTTTTGCAAGCACACCGGTCAGCTCGGGCGCGTGTTTGCGCTGCATAATCAGGCCATCCGCGCCAAACGCCGCGCAGGAGCGTATAATCGCCCCCACATTATGCGGGTCAGTCACTTGATCCAGAATGATGATCAGCGAATCAGTTTTCTCGCGCGTGGCAATAATCAGGTCTTCAACGCCGACCTCAGGCAGGTCAGTGCACTGCAAGGCAATGCCTTGATGCACCGCGCCTTGCGGCAAGGAGTGATCTAAATCGCGTTTATCAACGATGGTCGGGGCAGGGCGCTTAACGCCATCAGGCGCGCGCAAGTCAAATCCTTCGGCCGCCTTGTCGGTAAGATACAGCGCCGAAATTTTACGCTCAGGATTGCGCCAAGCCTCTTGCACGGCGTGCATACCATATAAAGGCGCATTGATTTTAGGCTTTTGCGGTGCTAACGGCGCAGATTTTTGAGGTTTATCACGCTTTGGCGCACCCTTTTTAACCGGACGTTCACCGCGCGGCGCATTATTTTTTTGTGGTTTTTTGTATTTATTCTTCATTTGCGCACAATTACACACTTGACACAGACGCGCAAAACTTTTTTACTGCGCGCAGCCTAAAAACACAGGCTTGAATTTTTTCGAGATGTGGAGGGATGGCAGAGCGGTCAAATGCACCAGACTGTAAATCTGGCGACTTCGGTCTACGCAGGTTCAAATCCTGCTCCCTCCACCATTTTTGTACCTCCATCGCCCACTAGCCCGCAAAGCCTTATGGGCTGGGCGATTGGGCGGTTCAAAAACCCACTCTCTTTGTCATACCTTAAGTTGTCAGTAAACAGCACTTTTAGCAGCGATTTGCGGTCTGCCAAACACCCTGTATCCCACAGTACAGCTGGGTTTGTTAACCAGACGAGAGCGGTTTTAAATGCACGCTCAAAGCTAGGTTGCCTTTTGCGTCCAATCTTGAGTTTTTCATCGAGCAAAACTTTCTGTTTCTCAAGCTGCTTTATGGATTTTTCATAGGTTTTGATGAGCGTGGGACTGTCTGTATCCAGTAGCCGGTCCACCAACTTGTCCAACTTTTGCTCAATTTTTGTTTTTTCCTGATTAACTATTCCCAGATCCATACTGCTATTTGACCGCTTCTTCTCCCAGAGCATCTTGAGTGCTTCTTGAGCAAGGAAGAAAATGTCCTTGGGCATTCTCAGAGATTGCAACAGTTCATTGAAATCGCGATCAATAGCCTCTCTTTTGATGACTTTGCCGTATTTCTCACAGCCTTTCTGAGAACACCAATAGTACGGGTACTTTTTGCTGCGTCCCTTCACCATTCCCGCCGTCATAGGCTGATTGCAGCAAGAGCAAGAGATATGGCCTCTCAGAGTGAACTCATCACTGATAAAGGACTGCTGTGGTTTACGAGCGGCCTTTTCGATCTTGTCTATGATGGCTTGATGAGTTGCAAAGCTAATCAGAGCCTCATGCTTAGCTGGGTGCATGTAGATATTCCACTTAGGAACACTCAAATATCCGGCATACAAAGGCTTGGTTAAGATATCGGCGACTCGCTGGTGCGATACCCGACCTTTCTTATCTGTCGGGAACGCTTCGAAAGACTCAAAGAAGCGTTTAATGTCGGTCTGCGTCTCGAAGCGATTAGACGCGAACCCCTCAAGCCCCTCTCGAATGATAGAGGCCACGGGTTCCTGTTTGACCAGTATCTTCCCATGTTCTGGAAGCTTGTCGTACTTGTAGCCCGGAACGGGACAGAAGCACCAATAGCCACTCTTTACCCTAGCCTGCATGCGATTGAACACCTGTTCCTTGTTTTTTTCACGCTGATGCTGGGACACGGATGCCAAAAGGTTCTCGACCAGCATAGAGTCGGAGTCTGTGCCAAATTCAATGCTAGGGGACTCAAGCTTACCCCCAGCTTGTTGAATAGTAGTTCGAAGTTGTAAATGCGCCTCCAGCCCTCTCGCTAAGCGGCTGATGTCATCAATAAGAACGATGGTTTCTTCAGGTTTTCTGTCTGCAATGAAATCAAGTAACTCAAGCATTGCAGGACGCTCAACCATTCCACCAGACACGCCTTCATCGTAGAAGACAGCCTCGACACAATAGTTTTTGTGCTTGGCATATTCCCGACATCGACTCTCTTGTGAAGATAGTCCATGACCTTCCTTCAATTGTCTGGCGCTAGAAACACGGCAATAAATAACCGCATTACGGATATGAGTCATGAAAATCTCCCTTCATTCGTTCTCAATGCAATCGAAACTCTTTTGTTAACTGGGTTAGTTCTGAATCTAAGGGTAAGTTTTGATCCTGTAAATCGTAAAATTGGACTTGTCCGCGCCCATGCCGAGTAGGATTAATGCCCCATTCTTGGTCTGCTATAGATTCCATCGCCTGCCATACAAAGTTGATCACTTTAATTCGCTCACTCATGGTGAGCCCCATATGCTCGGTATAAGGCAAAAGTCTCTTTTGCTCCTCAGGTAACATGTTTTCCTCCTTTACGGCTCGTAATTCAGTGTTTCCAAGGTCTCGGTAAAGCTGTCATCCAGTGACTGCCGTTCTTGCCGTTGCTGCTCACGCAGCGCCTGAAGCTCAGCTTGTAAGGCTTGCCGTCTCTCCAGTTGCGCCTTGATAAGCCTTTCTTTTTCTTGTCTGTCTCGCAGCTCTGCGGCGTGCGCTTCCTGCTCGTTTTGCTGATGTTGTTTCTTGGATCGTCCGCTCAGAAAATCCCACAGCCCCAATAGACCTTTACGGATTTTGCTTTGTCTTGCCTGTTGTTCCTGCTGTGATCGAACCTCTTGCTGTTGTTTGAGTGCTTGTCGGGCTTCGCGGTGAGTTTGCTGCATAGCCTTACGCTTATCGGATAAAGGCTTGCGGGCAAATTCATGCGTAAGCTGCAATTCCTCAGAGAACTGCCGGTGCAGTTCAACATGCTGAGAGGCAATCTTGCTTTTCACGGTCTCGACCGTTGGCAGCGCATCGGGATCACCCAATCGCGCTTTCAGCTCTTTGGTTTTGATGCTGAGTGAACGTGACAGCGAATAGATTTCGCCGCGCCAATCCAGTGCAACATAGCCGCGCCTGTCACCCTTAGCGATGAAGAACCCTTTTTCTGTCATTGCGTGTTCAAAGCTGGCTTTGTTGTCTGACGCTTTCCAGCATTGCTGCATGGCGTTTTTAATCTCACGCGGATCAATCTTGTGGCGCTTGGCTTGCTGCCACTCAGCCAGCGTGAAGTTGCGCGGATCGCTCAGCTCTTTTGAGATAAACCCTTTAGGTAAATCCCAGCCATGCTCGATATAAAGCTCTTTGGCGATGCCGTTTAAGCGCTGCTTAAAATACGGCAGCTTGATGGCCTTCATTTCTTGGCCATCAATCCGTGACCAGACCGCATGGCAATGGCGTCTGCCTTGCTTCTCATGAAAAACGATGCAGCGCGGCTGGCCTTTGATGTTCAGCTCTTCTTCAATGCGGCTAATCGCATCTTCAAAATCATCTATGCTGGCACTTTCATGCTGCGGCGGATTGAGCGACAGCGAAAACATGAACTTTTTACACTGGGTGCCTTTGGCAATGGCCTGCATTTCTTTGAAGGCACCCACCACGTCATCACTGATAAAGCCCTTTAACTCATACTTCTCTTTATTGATCTGACCAAGGGATTTATCTGCCGCCTTTTCACTAATCTGATCAATAGCATTATTGTAAGCAGTGGCTGGCAAGTTAGGATTGAACTTCTCCAGTGCAGCACGAAGGTGACGTTTTAAAATGGTTTCGGACTTATTCTCACGCCCTAGCAGACCATCCTCGCCGAAAGATTCTTTCTTCCATGCATAGGCAACCTTCCAGCCCAAATTCTCCAGCACTTCCTGCGTGGCGGCTTCTACTAGCCCATCTTCTGAATATTCGTAACTCATGCGGCCTCCAAATTTTTTTCTGATCCATTCAGTCGGATTTTTGTTTTTACAAAAGCCTCGGATACGCTGTCACAGGTGAGCAGCAAGTCGATGAAGCACTCACAACGTGCGGATCGTTGTATCTGCGTGTAGCCTTGGCCATGTACCATCAGCTGCGTCATGCGGCCTCCTGTAATAGCTGGGCGGGGTCGTACTTCTCCACATCAATCATGCCGGTCATCAGGCGCGGCAGCAGAATGTCGCGTGCTTCGCGTAGGCGGGTGTTTTCAATATTCTTCAAGCAAATCAGATCAATAATGCTGCCGATATTTTTATTGAAATCATCTAACACGTTTCTCGCTGGCACTAGCGCAGGCATTTTTGATGCGTTGACTGGACTCAGATTCTGTTGTGCCGCACCGTTCGAGATATTCTCAAGCTGGGTGAGCGTGCCACGACTGCGAAGCAGTGTATAGACGTAAAGGCGATCTGCTGGGTTGTTTGGAACTACTTTTGCGACACGTTGGTTTAGTAAATAGTTCTCGCCATAAACAAGACATACGCGCCCAACATTCCCTGTGAGCGACATAATGATGTCACTCGTTGAAAGGTTATGGTGTGGTTTAATGTTGCTTGGCAATTCTGCAATCGTGTCCGATGTCTCAGGAACAAAAGAACCATCTTGAACATTTTTGATGGTAACGATTTTATGCTGACCATTCTGAATATAAGTGCTGCTTTTGAAGGCGTAACCATTTTTGAAATCGAATAAATCCTGCATCGTTCCCACACGCCAACCCTCTGGCAGGTTGGTTTCGGGATTTATGGGGGTGGATTCATGGCCGGGGAAGCGCAGGCGCACGAACCATTCCTCATAGGTGATCTGTGCCATTTCTTCGAGCAGCTTAATCCGCTTCAGATTATTCTCGATCAAATCATCATAGGCCGACAATATCGCGTTTTACAAACGGCGAAACGGGGTGATCGTATCAAATTGCCACGTGGTCTCTGGCTGATTAAAAAATACAAGCGCAAGAAACATACAATCCGTTGTTTGGAAAGTTGTTATTTATATCAGGACAATTATTATAAAAGCCTCACAGAAATTGCTCGGCTTATTACGGGGACGGACGTATCTGGGCCATCGTTTTTCAAACGTAGTACCGAGATTATAATGGATCATAGATAACTGGAAAATATTTTCGTTTTGCATCGTCGTTTTTGCTTCAAACGGCATACCAGACGTTAGGAAGGCCATTCTTCCCTAACAGCAAAAGGAGCCAAAGCGATGACAAGCCCGAAAAAACTCTTCCTGTCCGATGAACAAAAAACCTTTCAAGTGGCAATCCCGCCGTCATGGGCAGGCTGATCGCCTTGTTGACGATAGAGGAGGGAAATATGCTTCAAGATCAATATGACGACCTGTATGTCATACGCCAGTTTGCCAGGCTGCAATTCTCATCGACGCAGGATTTGAAAGCTGAATATAAAAAGCGTCTTAAAAAGAAATGTCCCTTGGGAATTGAGCGTGAAGAATTGATTTTGCGGCTGATCCAGCAGATCCAGAAAGAGCTATATAGGCCTGAACAGGTACGATCGGAGCAAGAAATCAAGAATCCTGCCGCCTTCAATAAACGCGCGCTGGAAATGGCGGTGCAAGGTTCAACAACGGAATTGGCAGACGGCACAGTTCTTGAGCGTGCCTATAAAGGCGAAATCCATGTTGTCCGCCGTGTCGATGGAAAATATGAATACAAAAGCAACCGTTATAACAGCCTGACCGAGATCGCCCAGCGTATCACTGGTACTCAATGCTCTGGCCCGGCGTTTTTTAGCAGGAAGACGCGAATAGCTTTTTAATTCTACTTTTATGTAATCATGCCAGCAATTTTTTCAAGAAAGGGCTCCCCCCCCCCCCCCCCC
>CEUZ01514244.1_pt1 | contig 15071 bp, 11 predicted proteins | sample 361511 | NCBI WGS metagenome assembly CEUZ01 (sample SAMEA2622822, study PRJEB7988) | marine metagenome | biome: marine biome (ENVO:00000447); feature: surface water layer (ENVO:00002042); material: "saline water (ENVO:00002010), including plankton (ENVO:xxxxxxxx)" | depth 5 m
CGCGCCAATCAGGCCTAGCTAAAGCCAAAGGAACCCCAGGAAGACCGGCACCACTGCCCACATCTGCAATAAAAGGCCCCGAAATATATGGCAAAATAACTAAACTATCAAACAAGTGCAAACTTAACATCTCTTCCGGCTTACATATCGCTGTCAAGTTGTATACTTTGCCCCACTTCTCCATTAAAGCCAAATATTGTAACAGCCGCTCTGCAGCACCTTCTGGCAGGTTAATACCAAGCGCGGAAACGCCCTCATCCAGTTGTGATTTTAGACTCACGCTGTTTTTTATTCGTTTTTTTCTGCTCTATAAAGCCACGTTTCAAATGTACCAGTAATAACGAAATTGATGCTGGGGTAATACCAGAGATTCGAGCCGCCTGACCTAAATTTTCTGGCTTATGTTGATTTAATTTTTGTTGTGCCTCATTAGACAGCCCACTTACAGAACTATAATCTAAACTTTGTGGCAAACACATTTCCTCATAATATGTACTGCGCTTCACTTCAATTTTTTGCTTTTCAATATAACCAGAATATTTAGCTTGAATTTCAACTTGATCTGATACTACTGAATCTATATTCACTCCTTCTATCCCGGGTAGCGACATTAATTTCTTATAAGTTATATCAGGTCGTCGCAACAGCTCATAAAGAGAAGCTTTCTGTTGTATAGGCTTACCAAATACGCGCAATATTTCTTCATTTGTCATATTTCTCATTTCAGCGCCTGGTCCAATAAAAATTTTTTTTAATCTCTTTTGCTCTTTGATGATCTCTTCACGCTTAAATTTAAATGCCGCCCAGCGCTCTTCATCAACAACCCCAAGCTCATATCCAATTTCCGTCAAACGCAAATCAGCATTATCCTCACGCAACTGCAAGCGATATTCTGCTCGACTAGTAAACATTCGATATGGCTCTGATACTCCACGCGTAATTAAATCATCTACCAATACACCAATATATGCCTCATCTCTTCGTGGACACCACCCATCTTGACCCTGGGATTTGAGAGCAGCATTAATTCCAGCCAGCAGGCCTTGTGCCGCGGCCTCTTCGTAGCCGGTAGTCCCATTGATTTGTCCAGCAAAGAACAGCCCCTCAATAGCTTTAGTTTCAAGCGAGCTTTTAAGGCCCCTAGGATCAAAATAATCATACTCGATTGCATATCCCGGACAGGTAATATGTGCTTTTTCTAAGCCCTTAATGGAGCGCACTAAATCAATCTGCAACTCAAATGGCAAACTTGTAGAAATGCCATTAGGATAAACTTCATTAGTATTGAGGCCCTCTGGCTCTAAAAATACCTGATGCGCTAATTTATCAGAAAAACGCACAACCTTATCCTCAATAGAAGGGCAATATCGCGGACCAACCCCTTCAATCGTTCCCGTAAACAAAGGCGACCTATCCAATCCAGCACGAATAATACTATGAGTATGCTCATTAGTAGAGGCTATCCAACATGATAACTGTTTCGGATGTTGCTTTTCACCACCTAAAAATGAAAAAGACGGAACTGGTATATCGCCAGGCTGTTCCGACAAAACCGAATACCTTATAGAACGACCATCAATACGCGGGGGAGTCCCCGTTTTTAATCTTCCCACAACCAGGTCCATTTCTCTCAATCGATTTGCAAGAGTATTTGACGAGGGATCTCCTACACGCCCCGCCCGAAAATTACTTGAACCAACATGTACAAGACCTGCAAGAAAGGTCCCAGCAGTTAATACAACCACATAAGCAGAAAATTTTACCCCCAACTGAGTAACAACCCCCGTAACCCGATCTCCCTCTAAAGTAAAATCGTCTACAGCTTGTTGAAATAAGCTTAAGTTTGGTTGATTTTCTAACCGGCGGCGAATTGCCTGCCGATAAAGCATTCTGTCAGCTTGAGCACGAGTTGCGCGAACTGCCGCGCCCTTACTTGCATTCAGAGTGCGAAACTGAATCCCCGCCTCATCTGCGGCGGCAGCCATAGCCCCACCAAGCGCATCAATCTCTTTAACCAGATGCCCTTTTCCAATTCCACCTATAGACGGATTACATGACATCTGCCCTAAAGTTTCAATATTATGGGTAAGTAACAGGGTTTTTCGTCCCATTCTAGCAGAGGCCAATGCGGCTTCAGTACCTGCATGCCCCCCACCTACCACAATTACATCATATTTTTCAAAATTACTATCCAAACCAATACCTTTAAAACTTTTTAAGAAAAATATATTATACGGCAAACTAAATACAAGTGTTATCGTACTAAACTCTTACTACAAGCTATAACAGCAAAATAATAAAGACAAACTAGGCTTATGACACTCTTTTTTTAAGATCGACCGCAACAAACTTAACCATATGAAACATAAAACCATCAAAATCTTGTTAATTAGTATTGGCTGCCTATCAATTGCTCTAGGCGTGGTTGGGATAATACTACCCATACTCCCCACAACCCCATTTATTCTCTTAGCTGCCGCCTGTTTCGCCAAGTCATCTCCACGCTTTCACCAGTGGTTACTTACTAATCGGCACCTTGGTCCGATCATCCGCCAACATCAATCAGGAAACGGCTTGCCCAAACACATACGTTGGCGTGCGGTAACTATAATATGGGCCAGTATGTCGCTATCAATTTGGATTATAGGCCAATGGTGGGCAGTAGCAACGCTTGGCCTTATTGGCGCCTGCGTAACCATATACCTCTTTCGTTTACCAACAACTGACTAAAGCCCCACAAAAAATACAAGGCTACACCATCACACGCGCTTTATTTAATCAAGCAATGAACCAGCATTTATTATAAAATCAAAAATGTTTCACGTGAAACATTTTGTGTTCCTAATGATGTGTTTCACGTGAAACACATCAACAGCCTATCAAATAATGTCAGCAGATAAAAAATATATGCTTTTAGGCTTTATTATGCTATTTGCCAATGCAAAACCGCGAAAATATTTCTCCTAACAAATCGTCTGCGCTGAATTCTCCAGTAATCGATAACAACCTCTGATGGGCAAGCCTCATTTCCTCAGCGAGCAGTTCTGCCTTAATTTCTTTTTTGGTTATATTATAAGCCTCCTGCAAATGTTCTTTTGTTTGAGCAAGGGCCTTCAAGTGACGGTGGCGAGCCATAAATATGCCCTCGCTAGCAGAGCGATTTGAACTCCAGCCAACGGTCTCAAGTAATTCTTGTCTAAGTTGATCTACGCCTGCTCCAGTTTTTGCAGAAAGATAAATCTCTCTTTTTTCTTTGTTATCGCAGGCCTGTGGGGGAGTTTTTAGTAGGTCTATTTTATTATTTATATGAATTAAAGGTATTTCTCCCGGAAGCTTCTCTAATATCTGCTGATCTTCTTTGGTAATGCCTAAACGACAATCCGTCAACAACAGTACTAGCCCCCCTTTTTCAATTGCTGCCCACGCACGAGCAATGCCTATCTGCTCTATCTCATCACCTGTTTCTCTTAATCCGGCAGTATCTATTAAATGAATTGGCACGCCTTCAATTTGAATTGTCTCCCGTATAGTATCTCGGGTTGTTCCTGGAATGGCTGTAACAATAGCTACCTCTTCTTTTGCCAATTTGTTCATTAAGCTAGATTTTCCCACATTGGGCTGACCCACTAACACCACATTAACTCCTTCACGAAGCAAGCTTCCTTGCTGTGCTGCGGCAATTATATTCTCAAGATTTAATTTGATATTTTTTATCTGTCCATAAATATCGGCATGCTTCAGAAAACAGGTTTCTTCTTCTGGAAAATCTAATGTGGCCTCTATAAGCATACGCAAGTCAATGATTTTCTGTGCTAGCACAGAAATAGTAGTGGAAAAATCTCCTTGCAATGAGCGCATAGCACAACGCGCCGCTTCTTTTGTGCTTGCATTTATAATATCTGCTACGCTTTCTGCCTGAGCCAAGTCAAGCTTATTATTAAGAAAGGCGCGCAAAGTAAACTCTCCTGGCTCAGCTATCCTTGCCCCTAAAGAAAGACAACGAGATAACAACATATCCATTACAGCTGGCCCGCCGTGACCCTGCAGCTCTAACACATCCTCGCCTGTATAGGAAGATGGGGCAGGATAAAAAATAACTATACCCTGATCTATAATTAAACCGTTATTATCCTTAAAATTACTTAAACTAGCATGACGACTCTTTGGGAAAAACCCCAATATCCCCTGAATTATTTTATGAAGTCCTTTTCCAGAAACGCGCACTACTCCAACTCCACCCTTTCCCAATGGAGTAGCAATAGCAGCAATAATGTCGGTATTTCCCATGAAGATAAATTGAGTTAAATCTCAATCATAAACACCGTTATGTTACTTGACTCATTTTTTCTTATTAGCAGGAACGGCAGGTGATGGAGCATACATACGTGTAATTTGCCATTGTTGAGCTATAGAAAGCGTATTATTTACTAGAGAATACAGTACAAGTCCAGCAGGAAAAAAGAAGAAAAATACACTAAAAACTAATGGCATGATCTGCATTACCTTTTGCTGAATCGGATCAGTTGCCGCTGGGTTCAGCTTAGTTTGAATATACATAGAAATGCCCATAATCACCGGTAATACATAATAAGGATCTGGCATAGATAAATCTTGTATCCACAAAGCAAACGGCGCATACCGCAGCTCTACACTGGCTAACAAAACCCAATAAAGTGAAATAAATATTGGGATTTGAACTAATATAGGCAAACATCCTCCCATGGGATTAATTTTCTCAGTTTTATAAAATTCCATCATTGCTTGATTCATTACTTGCTTGTCTTTACCCTTATGCTGTTCTCGCAATTTTTGTAGCCTAGGTGCAACAGCCTTTAATTTTGCCATTGATCGATAACCCGCTGCAGACAATGGGAAAAAGATTAACTTAACCAGCATTGTCAAAAGAATAATGGCAACTCCCCAATTTCCAGTCCAAGAATGAAAGTAAGATAGCAACCAAAATAACGGTGCCCCAATCACAGTAAGCCAACCATAATCAACCACTAAATCAAGACCTGGTGATAATGCAGCTAATTTGCTTTGTTCCTGCGGGCCAACATAGAATGGAACCTCTACTTTACCAATCTCACCCGGCTGAATGGTCCCTGCTGGCACAATAACACCTGCAGAATATTTATATCCCCCATGATGTTTAGCGAAATTTTCTCTCAAAACACCAGCATCAGGAAGCCAAGCTGTAAGAAAATAGTGCTCTTGCATAGCTATCCAGCCATTATCAGTATTTTTAGGATAAGCAGCTATTCCTTCAGCTAAATCTTCAAATTTTATTTTTTGAAATTTTTCTGCCTCCGTATAAACAGTCGGGCCACTATATTGCGGAATTATAAACATCGAAGATTCTACAGGAACGATATCACGCAGTACCTGGAAATAAGAAAAAGGTTGAAGTGCTTTACTTCCTTGATTTTCAATTTCGAATTTAACATCAATAACATAGCTACCACGATGAAAGGTATAAATTTTAGTGGCTTTTATTCCTGCAGCTTCTGGAGCAAAAAGGCGTATCTCGATCTTATCTTCACCAGGACTTAGCGTATAATTTTCAGATTCTGCCGTATAATGAGTTTTATGTGTGGGCAGATCTTCTCCAATTAGGCCCGACTGAGCAACATTAACCCGAGGAAACTTACTTTGTAACAAAGAAAACGGTATGCTTTTGTCTTCTCGGGACGGATGGTTTAATAAATCCAAATTTCGTATGTCCCCACCTGCTGTATCTATTACAGCTACAACCATATCAGTTTTAACTACAATTTTTGTTCCAGATTCTAATCCAGTAGATGCAGTCGCTGATGCATTGCTCTTGCCTGAGCTAGCGCTATTAATTTGCTGAGAAGAAATAAGTTTTTTTCCTGGAATTGGAGCGCTATCTTGAGCTTGATCGCCTTTTCCAATACCTTGCTGCGCCAAATTTTTTGCTGTTTTGGAACCTTGTTGTACCGCACCTTGTTCTGCCGTATTTTGTTGTGCTGCCCGCCATTCTTCCCACAGGAATAATCCTGATGTGAAAAAAATCATAATAAGAACAAGTTTTTTTATATCCATCTTTATTTATTATCTTGTTTTAAAAAATATACTACAAATTATAAATATTCTTTAAATTTCAAAAACTAAGGAACCGGATCATGTCCGCCTCTAGTCCAGGGGTTACAACGAAGAATTCTCCACACACTCAACCACATTCCTTTCCAAATCCCATGCCTAACAAATGCCTCTATAGCGTAGTGAGAACAGGAAGGGCTAAACCTACACGAGCCCCAAAAAAAAGAACTCAAAAAATACTGATAAAACTTAATAAAACCAATAATTATCCGCAACATCTTTGTAATTTAATTAGTAGTGCCTTATATTCCTCTTTTATTTTAGATAAATCTGTCCTAGTAACTGGACGTCTCAAACGAACAACCAAATCCAGCCCCATAGAATTTTTTTGTTGCTCACAAAATATGATTCGCAATACTCGCTTAACTTGATTACGCTTAACTGATAATCTCTCAATTTTAACAGGAACAATCAACCCTAACCTTGAATGGGATTGATTATTAGGCTTTACGAAGACTTGCAGAAAATTACTATTTTCTACACACCTAAACTGAATCACCGAGGAAAATTCTTTGGCTTTATGCAGTTTATAGGCTTTTGGTAACAAAATAATTTAACTTTTCTTTTGTCATAGGCCCCTTAAAACTTGACTCTATACTGCTAAACGCACGCGCCCCTTAGCACGACGAGCTTTAATAATTGCAGTACCATTACTAGTTTTCATCCTGGCTCTGAACCCATGTGTTCGCTTCCTTTTTATTACTGAAGGCTGGTAAGTACGTTTCATCTATTTTCCTTCCTTTAAACCAAATACTTATCTTTAAGATCTTAACTCCCATTAAAAAAGCAAGACCTCAAATAAAATGATTTATCTCTAAATAAACCCTGTATTACAACCTTTTACAGGGGACAATGTCAACTTATATTTATGCTGAATAATTTAATTAACAAATCTTTCCATATGAGCTATATAAATAAAATTCTAGCAGAAACAATTTTAATCTTTATTTTTTTCTCTTTATTTCAATAGTTTAACTCCTAACATCAAATCTGTACATATTATTTGTCTAATTTAACAATTAAAAGAAAAATTTTTGCCGATTTATATAAAACCTTATCCTGTGGATAAGTCAAGAGAAAGGCGCTAAAATAGATAAATTTTTGACAATCCTCGTTTCTGAAAATACCTCAAAATCATGTCAACAACAGATATTTTTTGGCTTACATGTATTAAACATTTTAAACAGGAGTTAAGTGGCCAACAATTTAATACTTGGATTAAACCTCTACAACTTAAATTAACCAAAACAAATGATGAGCTTTTACTTATTGCCCCAAATCGCTTTGTTTTACAATGGGTCAAAGATAATTTTTTGCCTCATATTAAAGAAATGGCAGAACATCATTTTTCAAAAAAAATTAATTTTCAATTAAAAATTAATGAGCAAATATCAACACAAGAATCAAGAATCAATAAAAAAGAAACAGTTTCATCTCCAACATTAATAACAAAAAGTCCCATTTCTGTTACTAATAGACACTCTACAAAAGAAAATAAAAGTCGACTTAACCCCTTCTTTACTTTTAATACTTTTGTAAATGGAAAAGCAAATCAATTAGCTCGCGCTGGCGCCATACAAGTAGCAGAACGACCTGGGAGCGCATATAACCCATTATTTATATATGGTGGTGTAGGACTAGGAAAAACACATTTAATACAAGCAATTGGTAATTTTGTTCTTACAACAAATAAACAAGCAAAAGTTAGATATATACATGCTGAAAAATATGTATCCGATGTTGTACGGGCCTATCAACATAAAGCTTTTGATGAATTTAAAAAATATTATCATTCATTAGATTTATTATTAATAGATGATATTCAATTTTTTGGAGGTAAAAATCGAACACAAGAAGAGTTTTTTTATGCATTTAATGCGCTTATCGAGTCACATAAACAAGTAATTATTACTTGTGACTCCTATCCAAAAGAGATATCCGGAGTAGAAGAACGATTAATCTCCCGTTTTGGATGGGGTTTAACTGTCGCTGTTGAGCCACCCGAATTAGAAATGCGAGTTGCTATTTTATTAAAAAAAGCATTAATGGAAAAAATTGTTTTAGATCAAAATGTTGCTTTTTTTATTGCAAAGCATATTCGTTCAAATGTACGAGAACTAGAAGGTGCATTAAAACGAGTCTTAGCATATTCTCGATTTACTGAACACCCACTAACATTAGATCTTGCACGAGAAGCACTAAAAGATTTATTAACCGTACAAAACAGACAAATCTCAATTGAAAACATACAAAAAACTGTTGCGGATTATTATAAAATAAAAGTTGCTGAAATGTATTCAAAAAAACGATCGCGAATTGTTGCCAGACCACGACAAATGGCAATGGCATTAGCTAAAGAATTAACCCCATTAAGTTTGCCAGATATTGGAGAGGCTTTTGGTGGAAGAGATCATACAACAGTTTTACATGGTTATCGAAAAATTGCTGAACTTCGCTCCTCTGATACAACTACAAACCGTGATTTTAATACATTATTACATATTTTACGTGGCTGAAATTACTGAATATACTGGATCAAATGGGGATAAATAATTTTTTTAATAATTATTAAAATCTATTAACACTTAATTCACATTAAATACATAATTTATACAATGCTATTTTTTTTTTAATACGATAATAACATTTAATTATTTTTTTTATACATGACTTTTTAAAAGCTTATTATTAATTATTAAGGTTTAAATAAATGATACTAATACAAAGTAATAAAGAATCTTTACTAAACCCACTACAAACAATAACTGGTATTGTTGAACGTCGTCATACTTTACCAATACTTTCAAATATATTAATTGAGAAAAAAAATAAAAAGATATTATGTATTGCAACAGACTTAGAAATTCAAATAACAACTACAATTGAAGATAATTCAAATATTAAAGAACAAACAAGTTCAGTAACAGTGGGGGCAAAAAAAATTCAAGATATACTAAGAGCCTTACCTGATAAAACTAATATTACACTAGAATATAAAGAAGACAGATTGCTTATAAAAGGAGGAAAAAGCAAATTTAATTTGCAAACACTTCCGGCAAAAGATTTTCCAAAATTACCAGCAGATACAGAGATATTAGATAAAGTTATAGTACAAGAAGGAGAATTAAAGCGCCTTTTAGAACTTGTGCAATATGCAATGGCACAACAAGATATTAGATATTATTTAAATGGAATATTTTTAGTAAAAGAAGAAGGTCAATTAAAGGTAGTGGCGACAGATGGACATAGATTAGGATTTGCTCTCTTATTACTTAAAGAAAAACAAGAAAAACAAGAAATTATTCTTCCTAGAAAAACCGTAATAGAATTAACAAAACAATTAAAAGAAAATGAAAACCCAGTAATAATAGAAATTTTAAAAAACCAAATAAGATTTACTTTTGCAAATATAGTTTTAATATCAAAACTAGTAGATGGAAAATTTCCAGATTACAACAAAGTAATTCCTTCCGGATATAAAAAACATATTAAAGTAAATAGAATTTTATTTTTACAGACTTTACAAAGAGCATCTATTTTATCTAATGAGAAATTTCGTGGTGCCCGTTTAATTTTAACAGAAGGCGTTTTACGTATTATTTGTACTAATAATGAACAAGAAGAGGCACAAGAAGAATTAGAAGTAAACTATAGCGGAGAAGCTTTAGATATTGGATTTAATATATCTTATTTGTTAGATGTTTTAAATAATCTAAATTGTGAAACAATACAATGTTCTTTTGGCGATTCAAATAGTAGCGCTTTAATAACAATTCCAGAAAACAATGATTTTAAGTATGTAGTAATGCCAATGCGAATATAAAATTTTTAAACTCCCAATAAAAATCAAAAGAAAATCTATTATGAGTGAAAAAGCCAATATAAAAACTTTAAAAAACAAAACTGACAAAAATTATGGATCAGATAATATAAAAATCCTAAAAGGATTAGATCCTGTTCGAAAACGCCCAGGAATGTATATAGGAGATACTAGTGATGGAACAGGTTTGCATCACATGGTTTTTGAAGTATTAGATAATGCTATTGATGAAGCACTTGCGGGAGAATGTAATGAAATTGGAGTAATTATTCACCCTGATAATTCTGTAAGTATTCAAGATAATGGTAGAGGAATTCCTATAGGTATTAAACAAGATGATGAATTTAAGAGGTCGGCAGCAGAAATAGTTATGACAGAATTACATGCAGGTGGGAAATTTGATGATAACTCATATAAAGTATCTGGTGGGTTACATGGCGTAGGAGTTTCAGTAGTAAATGCTTTATCTGAATGGCTTCGTCTTACAGTACGTCGGGATGGGCAGAAATATCAAATGGAATTTAGTTTGGGGGCACCAACTACTAAATTAATGAAAGGTGGAGCAACAAAACGAAGAGGGACAGAGGTACATTTTCTTGCCAGTAAAGAGATTTTTGGAAATATTGAGTATCACTATGATATTTTTGCAAAGCGGTTACGCGAGCTTTCTTTTCTTAATAACGGAGTTAAGATAAATTTAATTGATCAACGAAGTGGAAAAGATGAAAGTTTTGCTTTTGTTGGTGGAGTTAAAAGTTTTGTAGAGTATATTAATCGTTCAAAATCTACATTACATGCTAATCTTTTTTATGCTACGGGAAAAAGAGATGATATAGAAATAGAGGTTTCTTTACAGTGGAATGATGGTTACGCTGAGCAGGTTTTGTGTTTTACAAATAATATTCCCCAGAAAGATGGGGGCACTCATTTAACTGGGTTGCGTGCTGCGTTAACAAGGACTTTAAATAGTTATATTGATAAAAATAACCTAGTAAAGAAATCAAAGGTTGAAACAACTGGCGATGATATGAGGGAAGGGTTAAGTTGTGTTTTATCGGTAAAATTATTTGAGCCTAAATTTTCTTCTCAAACAAAAGAAAAGTTGGTCTCAGCTGAAGTTCGTCCTGTAGTAGAAGAGGTCGTGGCCCAAAAACTTTCTGAATTTTTATTAGAGCATCCAGCTGATGCTAAAATAATTTGTAGTAAAATTATTGATGCGGCAAGAGCTCGTGAAGCTGCTAGAAAAGCTCGTGAATTAACAAGACGGAAAGGCGTATTAGATGGAATGGGTCTTCCTGGAAAGCTTGCTGATTGTCAAGAAAAAGATCCTGCGTTATCTGAGTTATATCTTGTGGAGGGAGATTCTGCTGGAGGGTCTGCAAAACAAGGGCGGGATCGTAAATTTCAAGCAATTTTGCCATTGAAAGGAAAAATTTTAAATGTAGAAAAAGCTCGTTTTGATAAATTAATAGTATCACAGGAAATTATTTCACTTATTACGGCACTTGGTACAGGAATTAAAGACGAGTTTAATTTAGATAAGTTACGATATCATCGTATTATTATAATGACTGATGCTGATGTGGATGGGGCACATATTAGAACTTTATTACTTACTTTTTTTTATAGACACATGAAAGAACTTGTTGAGAGCGGTTATATTTATATTGCTCAACCACCTTTATATAAAATTAAGCAGGGAAAAAAAGAACGTTACGTAAAGGATGACCATGAACTTAAGCAGTATCAGCTAAAGCAGGCATTAGCAGAGGCAGAATTATATACACATAAAGACAGACCGCCAATTACAGGAGAGAGCTTAACAAAGATAGCCACCCAGTATTTACTTGCTGAAGCTGTTATTAATCGTATGAGTCGGATTATTGATAGAGAAGCAATGTATGCTTTGTTTTATTATTCTGATATAAATTTAAGTAATAAAGATTCTGCTATGAAGGGAGCTGCAAAATTAATATCTTATGTTAATGAGGCAGATATTTCTGCAGAGTATGATTCTGAGAATGAAAATTATCGATTAAAGATAACTCGTATGTATCATGGAAATAAGCAGATCAGCTATTTAGATCAAGAGTTTTTACATAGTGGAGATTTTGTTCATATAAAAAAAGCTGCAAAAATACTTGAGGGATTATTGGGCCCAAACGCTTACGTTAAACGAGGTGAGAAGACACATTTTGTAGGGGAATTTAAACAGGCGTTAGATTGGTTGTTGCTAGAAGTAAGCAAGGATTTTAGTACTCAACGTTATAAAGGGTTAGGCGAAATGAACCCAAAACAATTATGGGAAACAACTATGAACCCTAAAAACCGCAGATTATTAAGGGCGCAGATAGAAGATGGTGTTGCAGCTGATAATATTTTTTCTACTTTAATGGGGGATGTAGTAGAGCCGCGACGGGAATTTATAGAAAATAATGCGTTACGAGTTAGAAATTTAGATGTTTAGATATTAATTATTAATGGTGTTAAATAAAATTCTATGTGGTAGTTGAGCTGTTTTCTCTTTGTTTTATTGTAAGCGCATGATTGCCGATTTTCATTAATACTTCCCAGGCAGGTCCAGGAAACTTATGGAGTTTTACCATAACGTCTTCAAGTGCATTAAGGAACCAGTCAACATCAGAGTCTTTGATATTAAGTGGAGGTAAAATTTTAACAATTGGTACTGCGTGACCAGCAACTTGTGTAAGAATATGATGATCATCTAATAGTGGGATAACAACGGCTTGGGCAAATAGATTTTCATCAATTTTATTGACCATCGCCCAGGCTGCTTTTAATGAAATCGAATCAGGCTTTCCAAATTCAATGCCAATCATCATTCCTCGTTGACGAACACCCTTTAAAAATTCAAAACGAGGTACCATTTTCTCAATGCCCTTTCGAAATCGTTCGCCAGTTTCATTACTACGTGCAAGAAGGTTTTCATCATCTAAAACAGTAAGTGCAGATAGTCCTGCAGCCATTGCAAGATTTCCCATCCCAAAAGTACATGCATGAACAATAGCGCGATCCATTGAATCATAGACGCTGTTATAAATTTCGCGTCTAGTGATGGTTGCTCCTAGCGGGACGTATCCTCCTGAAAGAGCCTTAGAAAGGCAAATGATATCTGGATGTAGGCCTTCAATCCATTGGCAAGCTAAAAACTGACCAGAACGCCCCATTCCAGACTGAATTTCATCACAAATCATAAGTGTTTTATACTTACGGCAAAGATTTTGTGCCGACAAGAGATATTCGTTGCTAAGAATATTAACCCCTTTTCCCTGAATTGGTTCAAAAACAAAACAAGCAACATCACCTTTTGAAAGCCGTGCTTCTAGAGCATCAAGATCGCCTGGCTCTACTGCAAAATTTCCAGAAAGTAATGGCTCAAAACCTCTTCGGAAGCTTGCTTCACCATTTAATGATAAAGCCCCAGTAGTTAAGCCATGAAAAGCTTTTGTAAGATGTACGGAACAAGAGCGACCAGTAGAGGCGCGAGCAAATTTTATTGCAGCTTCTATAGCTTCTGTTCCAGAATTACAGAAATAAACTGTATCAAGGTTTCCAGGTGTGCGTTTTGTAAGTTCGCGAGCAAGAACTGCTGCAAGTGGCGGGGCATCAAAGCCAACCCATCCCGGAAAATCAGAATCTAGGACTTGCTGCAGAGCGTTACGAATTGTTGGGTGTCTGCGACCAACGTTAAATACGCCCCAATTGGCTAAAAAATCAAGATAACGCGTGCCAGATTTGTCCCACAAATAGGAACCTTCACCACGAACCCAAGAGCGATTAAACCCAATTAAACGGAGTACTTTAGTAAAAACAGGATTTATATGTTTTTCAAAAATATCAAAATTTTTACCCTGAGTTTCATTAAGGATTTCTTGAATATTTATTGGCATATACTAGAATTATATAAACAATTAAGAGAGTTTTTTGATTTAAAAGCCACAAGTAAATTATGCAGCACCAATGTTAACCAGACAGGCAGACAATTGCAACGTGAGAATTCTTTTGAAATAATGAAATAGTGGATTTTAGAATCTATCAACGATATTTGATTGATAATGTTAAAATCTTTAAATTAATAATTATACAATGGTGATATTGATATGTTTTCATCAAAGCAAACTATTCAAAGTATTGATCCTAGTGTATGGCAAGCAATTAAGGGAGAAATTGACCGGCAAGAGGATCATATTGAATTAATTGCATCAGAGAATTATGCTAGTCCGGCTATATTACAGGCACAGGGGTCTGTATTAACAAATAAATATGCTGAAGGGTATCCCGGTAAAAGATATTATGGCGGTTGTGAGCATGTAGACTTAGTTGAGCAATATGCGATAGATCGAGCAAAATCTTTATTTGCAGCAGAATATGTGAATGTACAACCACATTCTGGATCACAGGCAAATGCCGCTGTTTATTTGTCCGTATTAAGGCCTGGTGACACTATTTTAGGAATGTCGCTTGCTCATGGTGGGCATTTGACACATGGGGCATCGGTCAATTTTAGCGGTAAAATATTTAATTCTATTTCCTATGGCCTTAATTCAAATACCGAAGAACTTGATTATTTTGAACTAGAGCGATTGGCGCATGAGCATAAGCCAAAAATGATTGTTGCAGGAGCATCTTCGTATTCTTTAGTAATAAACTGGAAAGCATTTCGTAAGATTGCGGATGATGTGGGCGCTTATTTATTTGTAGATATGGCTCATTATGCTGGTTTAATAGCCGCTGGATTCTATCCTAATCCGGTTGGAATTGCTGATTTTGTTACTAGTACTACGCATAAAACTTTACGTGGACCACGAGGCGGAATTATTATGGCAAAGCCAGAGCATGAGAAGGCTCTTAATTCTGCAATTTTTCCACAGATTCAAGGCGGCCCAATGATGCATGTAATTGCAGCTAAAGCTGTTGCTTTTAAGGAGGCAGCTAGCAAAGAATTCAGGAATTACCAAGAGCAGGTAATAGATAATGCCCGTGTAATGACAAAAGTATTGAAAGCACGTGGATTACGTATAGTTTCTGGGCGAACTGACTGCCACATGTTTTTGGTAGACCTTCAGGCAAAAAATCTTACTGGTAAGCAAGCAGAAGAGGCATTAGG
>CEUZ01209907.1_pt1 | contig 15069 bp, 15 predicted proteins | sample 361511 | NCBI WGS metagenome assembly CEUZ01 (sample SAMEA2622822, study PRJEB7988) | marine metagenome | biome: marine biome (ENVO:00000447); feature: surface water layer (ENVO:00002042); material: "saline water (ENVO:00002010), including plankton (ENVO:xxxxxxxx)" | depth 5 m
GAAGGCGGAAGAAGAAGCTGCGACGAAGAAGAAGGCGGAAGAAGAAGAAAAAAAAGCAGCGAATGGTGGTGAATTAACAGGAACACCAGCACCAGCACCAGAACCAGAGGCAGAGGAAGATAAAGGAATAAAAGAGGAAGATAAAGGAATAAAAGAGGAAATAAAAGAAGTTGATGGTGATCAATAATTATAGCATCTCTAATACAACTTTATCGTCATGACTTTCGACTTTAAATTCTTTCACAGTTACAAAATTACGAGGGAATTCTTTCTTTATTGTAAAGAAGCCACCGATAAATTCATGATCTAAATATGAATTCATAGTATAATCCTTTCCAGGTTGTACATTCACTATTCGCTTTGCATGTTGAATAAGATAACCAAAATTATCATCTGTCAATGGAATATAATGAGGTTCTAAGAATTGTTGAATATTTGAAAGACTAATTCTTGTTGTCGGTGAGACTTTTAAGAGTGTAATTAATTCTTGATTTGGAAGGAATGTATTTTTTTGAGAATTCATTTCAAGTTTATTAGAAAGAGAGTATATACGGATTCTTTCCCAACAGTCTTCACGGGTAATCGACATCATTTCCCCTGGGTTAAAATTAAAGAATACACGCAATTCATCAGATAAGAATACCTTTTTTCCTGAACGTATTGCTTTAGCATCAGGTGTAAGCATATAATAAATATTAATAGGCATTTTTGTCTTATTAATTAATTTTACTTTTGCATTATTACGGATACGAGAATTCACGTGTTGAGGATTCACTGGTTGAGGATTATTACTATTTCCTCTACGATTCCTAATTCCTCTACGAACATTACTTATCTGGTTATATCTTAATAATGAAGATTCATCATTTGTTATTTTTACATGTAGAGTTCCCAAGAAATTATACTGATGATTCTTGTATTTTACAAATTGTTTAGGAGTTATTTCATTATCAACACTTGTATCGTAGTATCTATCGGTATCTGGCATTTTAGGTAACATATCCATTCTTAAATTACCTTTGACAATATTTCCTACATGAACGATAGATACAATGAAATATTTTTCTTTGCCCTCTCTTTCTGAATATTTACAAGCGAGTCTAAGGTCATCTGTAAAGTAAATACCTCTTCCATACGCAGAACCATGTCTTGTATTTATTGTTAATGATAGATCATTTTCAAGAATTGATTGAATATTATTTTCATCCGTTCCATGAAGAAGGATCTTTTCTCCACGATCACCTAGACCACCATGTTCATCATATTGTGTTTGTTTGTGATAGGAGTAAAGGTGATTGTAATGGGGATTTTCATACGTTGTAAAGTTTATTTCGGCATCATTTTGATATTTTTCTTTGAATCCATTGATAAAATCCTCAATTTCTTGAGGTTCTGGGCGTGGATTAATTCTAGTATCTATTTCTGTATCCTCTAATGATTCTATATCGTCTTCATAATTTCTAAATGCTTGAAAGCATTTTTTTTTGATAAGGAGTTGAATCAATACGGGTTTATTTTGATTCACTCTAAGATTGTTTTGTCTACATAAGGATTTTAATTCTTCGCGTGATTTTGTTCGTAGGTGATATAAATTCATTCAATACAATCTTAAGTTATTGATCCAAACAATAAAAAAATAAATCAAATTTAACAATAATTAAATTTTAGACATGAACAACAAAATTGTTTTCTCCACTCGATCAATGCCCATTCTGTTGTGATTAATCAAGGAAAATATTCTCCCTTTCTACGATTACCCCTTCTTCCCTGTATTCCTCTTCATCCGAACTCTCAGATTCTCCGAATCTTTCATTTAGATCATCTACTAATGCGATTTTTTTTTGAATATCTTCAATACTACAACATCCTTTAAAATGAGGGTGATTTAGAATAGTTATAATACTCTCAATTACTTCCTTATTGACGATCGATGTATAATGCAAATTAACCGTATCAAGGACAAGGTTCACTGGAGAAAGATAGGTAATTTTTGCGCCATCTTTACATCTTTTCACTTTATTTTTTACCATGTATGAACATACAATAAATTGCGAAATTTCTTTCCCCAATAGATTATTATCCATTATATTCTTACGAAGTGAGACATTGATCCCATTCAAAAGAATATTTGTCTCCTCTCCAAAATCACAAGATAAAGAACTTATCCTTTGAATGAGACCTTGAATCCATTTACCCGAATAATCATATTGGTATTGGAAGAGATTACCATAAGATAACGTACGCCCCATGAGTATTTGTTATGAATACTCTATATTTTTTTACTTACTTTTAAATTCAAACAATCAAATTTACAGGTAATATTCAAGATTACGAATAAATTGAATAACATCTTGAATCGTTCCATTCATTCTACGATTTAGAATTCTCACATTTTCAAGATAGACAGATTTTTCATCAATTTCTTTCATTTTTTCATTGTAGGGGGAGTCTAATAACCCCTTCTTGTAGGCTTTTTTAAATTCTTCGAGTTCTTCAACCCCCATTTGATTGAATTCTTGAATATAACGTTCATATACACTGTCATCTGTTGTTCCAAGGAAGAGTGGTAATCGGAATTCTCCATTACTTCTCCTCGATTCAAAAATCTCTTTCATAATTGTATCCTTCTGTTTTTGATCATACAAGGAATCGATATCTCCTTGAATCATTTTCGGAAATATGATTTGAATGAAATGGATATATTCCTTCATTGTAATGGGTTTCTCAACTTTGTCTTCAGTGACTATATGAATCTGAATATCGTTACCTTCTTCTTTTTTAAAGGTTATGTATGGTTGTAGGATATTAATCATTAGTTGCATGGATTGTAGTTCATAGGAAGTATCATACTTTGTAAAGTCAATCATTTTGGGGTTTGAGTAGAAATTTAAAGCTAAGTTTCAATTTTAAAATACTAACGAATGGAGAAAGAAAATATAGTCGCTCTCTTTTCTATATTTGCAACTATTTGTGGAACACTCTCAAGAGGACCACAGGTATATCGTGTTTATACAACAAAACCATTAAGTATCAATGATCTATCAACAAATACAATGATATTAAATATAGGGTCAAATAGTTGTATCTTATTTTATATGGTTATTTATTCCCATTATCCGATAGTTATCTATTGTGGTATAATGATTCTATTTGAAGTATTATTGATTTATATGAAGAATACACATGGTAAGATGAAAAAATCATCAAGTCAAACAAATTTATTAGAAATGGATACAGTTTAATTAACATTATGATAAGCAATAGTTGAAACAAACATTACAAAAATATAATTGACATCAAGAAGTCGAAAGTTCCATAGGAAGCCATTATGTAATGGATTGAATAGATAATGTATGATATTCCATGGTTGGAGCTGTTTTATACCTTTAACACCGTGTCTCCATATGATATTCCCTACGGCGTATTCTGCATAGAGAATGAATAAAAAAGTTACAATGAGGAAGAAGTAAATGTATTTCATTTATGATTAGTAAAATATTTTGTTTGGTGTCCTTTGGGATAATAAAAATGAATCGAGGTTGATTTTTCTAGAGGTTCAATACAATGAAGGCCAATTGTATCACACATATAGGATAGAGAAGGTGCTTTGTGTATCTTTGTTTTTTGGTAGTGTAAGGAATGATTGTAGATATTTTCTTTCATTTTTCCTTTGAGTAAAAGGATATAACATCCTTGTTTAGCATGATTATGAATCCCTGTCTGTTTTAATTCATTCCAACGAAAGAGATAAATATCAATGAAAGGGAAAGGAATCCTCTGTTTCACATTACTGAACCGATGAAACATATAAAATAGTTTTTAAAATAATTTAAATTTGAATACTACTTTTTAAATAAGTAGTAAATACAATACATTCGATGGAAAGAATACCCTCCTTTATCCCAAAACAGGTATATGATGGATTGATTCCAATCTTTACAATCGTATTCTTAAATATATTCATCCTTAGTTCTTGTTCCTATTTCGGGTGTTATGATATTACGTTTTCAAATATGATGAGAATGAACCTAGTCTGTAATGCTTGTACAGATGTTTCTTATCATTTTCAAACCCATCAAATCAAACTCTATATATTCTTAGGTGGATATCTTTTAAAAAGCGTCAATGAATTCATTGATCAACAGATTAAGAATATATCTCTTTCAAAAAATTAGGAATAAATGTAAAATAAGTATCGATATCAATATGATATTGAATAATACCTTTTTCAACCTCTTGTATATAGGACCAATAGGGTGGAATAAATAATACATCACCTTTCTTGATATGTTTTTTATGACCCCATTTTTTTATTTGATGATTCTCTTTATTTATGATCTCATCTTTATGTTTTGGATTAAATAAATAAATAATAGATTCCCCTTCGAGGACACCAATTATATTATGATTATGAATGCATTTTTTGAGTGGAATACTATTTTCCCCTTGTACAATTGATAATGTTTTTTTAATTGGAAAATGAAAGTGGGATTCATGGAAAATATTAGAATCAAAGATGAATGATGGTTCAACAATCCTTTCAAATAATTCATTATTTTTGTAAACAAATGAAGGATAATTATTTTTATAATTATTAATATCTTGAAGATAATTCAATCGAGGATCATTAAGATTAAATAATGAGTGAGTATAAAGAATCACTGGATTTAATTTCAGAGTATTCTTTTGTACCTCTTCAGTACTCCCTGTATCAATTATAAATCCATTAATATTAAATTTTTGAAGATTAATAATATGATAAACAACAAAAATACTATAGATGAAAAGAATAATTTGTACAATTATTTGAAACATATATAAAGATTAATTATAAATATAAATTATAGAATGACCGAAGAAACTAGTACAGCCGCAACAACAATTGGCAATGAAGTTGGAAACGTAATATGGTTTGATCAAAAAAAAGGATTTGGATTTATTAAAATTATTACTCCAGGATCAGAGAATCATAATAAGGAAGTATTTGTACATTATAGTGCAGTAAAATCTGAAAATCGCTTTAAGAAATTGTATCCTGGTGAAAATGTATCCCTTGATGTAATTAAGAATACAGGTGAAAATACAAATGGAAAAGAATTTATTTGTGACAATGTAACCGGGTTATATGGGACACCCTTATTGGTTGATTTATCTAATTTTATTATTAAGGTGATAAGAAGGAGGGAAAATAATAATAATAATGATGATGATGAAAATTGATTTATTCTTTACGGATATTAATCCCTCCGAGATTTGAGAAGACATAAATATCTCTCATTAGTTTTTTTTTATTTCCTTTGATAATGATTCCACTTTTTAATAATTCTTCTTTAATTTTATCATCAGACATTCTTTTTGCACTTTGTATTTCGTGATCAATATTCTTTCCTTTCTTTTTTTTTGATGAATTTTTAAGGGAAATTCTTCTCCCCCTTGTATGTCTTTGACTCAACTTCCTCCTTTTACTTTTTTTATTTTTTTTTACCTTCTTAACTTTTTTTTTTGGAGATTCAACATTTATGATTGGATTTATTTGTTCCTCACATTTTTTATTATGTTCGATTACTTTTTGATCTAATTTTCCATGTTTCATTTTTACTCTTTTTCTTTTGCATGGTTTCCTCTTCCCTTCTTTCCCTTCTTTTTTCCCTTCTTTCTCTTCTTTTTTCCCTTCTTTCTCTTCTTTCCCTTTTTTAATTACATTAATTTTTATGTCTTCAATCGGTTTACTTTTTGTATGTTCGAGATTAATATTTTCGTGATTTAGAAAACGTTGATATTTTTCAGAAAGAGGTGATCGTATTACTTTTTTCTTTTTAATACGAATGTCTCCACCATTAATTTTATCACTAATTGGAGATTTCATTAACTATATACTAATAGAATATAAAAATCGGATATTAAATTTCTTTTTGATAATTCCTAATTTCGTAAACAAGGCGATTTATACATAGTTGATCATCGTTAAAAATTTCATTGCATATATTTAAGAGGGCTAAATCACCAATATATTCTTCCCCCATCATTTTTTTTAATGATTCTTTTAAAAATCCTTTTAAATGTTCTTTTTTAGTTGTATAGATTGTATCAACAACATTTTCTATTTGATTCTCAGGTATTTTTTCAAGTTCATTTTCTTTCAAATAATGATTATAATTTTCTTTCACATAAAATAAGATTAGATCTTGGATTAATTTACTTGAACTACTCATATTAATAATTAGTAATAATAATTATTATTATTTTAAACTTAAATATTTAAACAAGTTTAATCACTTAAAAAAATATACATTCATTAAATAATGTTATTCTTATTTAATTATTTGAAATTAGGAATATGGTCTACGATTTATTATTTTAGACCTTCAGATTTAGTATTCAATATTATTGTTAAAAATATTAAACATTGTGGACCTATTGTAATTAAATTTGTTCAATGGGTATTACCAAAGATAGAAACCATTTATGATATTCAAAAGAATAGTAGTGATAATGAATGGTTTAATAGTATCGAAGAAGTCTATGAAAATTGTGATTATCATTCTCTAGAATATACAAAAAAGAAATACAAAATAGATTTTAAAAATGATTTTGATGAAGATTATAAGGAGATAAAGAGAGTAGCTTCTGGAAGTATAGGTCAAGTATATAAAATTACAGATAAGAAAGGAAATACGTTTGCTATGAAAATCATTCACCCGTACATTGACTATCAGTTATACTTTTTTAGTCTCTTATTTTTAATTATACGAATAATACCACCTTTTCATAATTACATTAATTATTACTTTCCAATTAATTTACATTCATTCATTAAGGATTTTCAAATACAAACAAATTTAATCAATGAGGCAAATCATAATATACACTTTACGAATGTATATCGTGAAAATCCATATATAATTATTCCACAATTGTATAAATTCTCTAAAGAAATAATCATCATGTCATATGAAGAAGGTGAAAGGTTTGATACAATGGATTTATCAGATTATATGAATTATAAAACAATTCTATTATTGAAGTTATTTAATAAAAATAATGAAACGATCCATCAATTTATGCATGGAGACCTTCATAAAGGGAATTGGAAAGTTAGAATCAATCGAAGTGATGTAAAATTAGTTATTTATGATTTTGGTTTTTGTTGGAATATACCACCATTAATTTCAAATAACCTTGTGAAGATGAATCAAGTATTTATGGATCTATTATTAGAGGAAAAAACAAATCAATGTAATATACAGAATATTAATAATTTTGCTGAAATTGCGAAGATTTTTTGTGGAAATAAGATTACACTACAAACAATGAAAGAAGAGGTAACTTATTTAATTCAAAATGAAAAATTATTATTTTCAGACCCTATTTTTTTCATACGACTCATTCTAAATACTACAAGAAAGGAGAATGTAACAATTGATTCCTATATACTTGGTTGTATTATTGGACATAATCAAATGGATAAGATGTATGATGTAATTATGAAAAATAACTTAAATAAAAATAAAGAATACAATGAAAGATATGTCTATTTTAAATATCTAGATGATGTAGTTAATTTCTGTGAAACAAAACATATTTTTAAGGAATATATTACATACCTTCAAAAAGAATTAGATGTTGAAAAAAAGATAAAAAATATAAAAAGAGACGGACTATTTGTTTATGATAAGAAGTTAGATACAATTCCATTCCTAAAAGAACTATCCATACAAGGTAGTTAATTCACCTTCTTTTTTTGGAAGTAAGATTCCTCAATATAGTCTTTTATCATACTTACTCCAATTGATGTTATAAATAGTAAGAATGCATATTGATAATATTCCATTTTTATTTATCTTTTGAAATGATATAGTTAAGTAAAAATTAGTTAATAAATAAATTTGAAAGATATTTAAGATTTATTTACTAAAATTGAATTAGATATGTCTTCATTGAATACAGATGTATTAATTCAAAGGTATTTTGATCAAAAAAATATTTTAATTAATCATCAGATTTCTTCATATAACTACTATGTTGATGAGATAATTCCAAAGATTATTAATCAATACTTCCCTGTATTAATTAATTTTAATGATCATATTCAAGGTTCTTCAATTGAATCAATTGAATTAATGATTCAAAACCTTCGGATTAGAGAACCATTACTTATTGAGAATAATGGGTGTTCTAAATTAATGACACCAAATATGGCTCGAGAAAGAAATAGTACCTATTTATCTTCAATTATTGTTGATTTCGTATCAAAGATTAAGGTTAAAGAGGATGGTAGTACCATTGAATTAGAGAGTAAAACTATTCCAAACATAGTGATAGGTAAAATACCTATTATGGTAAAATCGAAGTATTGTATTCTGAATGAAAAGAATAAGGATGAAGAATGTAAGTTTGATCTTGGGGGATATTTCTTAATCAATGGAAATGAAAAAGTAATTATTTCTCAAGAGAAGGTAGCAAATAATATGATACAAGTTTTTAAGAACCCTAAGAATAGTTCGAAATTCTCTCATATCTGCGAAACAAGGTCATTGAATGAAAATGCATATGGTATTCCAAAGGTATCTTCAATTAAGATAACAAATAAATCGAATATGTATGATAATACACTTAAAATTAGTTTACCTCATATGAAACAAGAAATCCCTCTATTAGTACTATTCCGCGCCCTTGGTTGTGGTTCAGATAAGGACGTAATCTATTATATTATTGATAATAATGGTTCCGAGATAGACCATATTCTTTTGAAGATGTTAGGGGCAACAATTGATGAGGGTTCATCCGTTCGTACAGAAGAAGAAGCAATACTTCACTTAAGTAAATACATTAATAACACCTACAATTATGTTCAAAGTGAAGAGAAAAAGATTAATTACGTAAAGGATGTGATCCTTAAAGAGTACTTAAATCATCTAGGGGATGATAAACAGAAGAAATTATATTTTACAGGATACATGGTCAATAAGTTACTCAAAGGATATTTGGGTATTATTCAATTAGATGATCGTGATAGCCATTTGAATAAGAGATTTGAAACAACTGGATATCTCCTAGGTAATTTAACATTTCAATGTTTTCATAAGATAACGAAAGATATTAAGAATTATATTACGAAGGAGGTAAATACAGGGTTATGGAATCTAAATAAGAATTACAATGACATTATTAATGAAATTAATATTCATAAGATAATTAAATCATCCTATCTAGAGAATATCCTTAAGGGGGCAATGGCTACAGGTAATTGGGGTATGAAGATGAATGCAAGTAAACAAGGTGTATCCCAAGTCCTGAATCGTTTAACATATCCAAGTATGGTATCCCATTTACGGAGAGTTCAAACTCCATCAGATAATACGGGAAAATTGATCCCACCACGAAAATTACACAGTACTTCATGGGGTTATATTTGTCCAAGTGAAACACCAGAAGGTCAAGCGGTCGGAATTGTCAAAAATCTTTCTATGAATTGTGAAGTGACTATAAGTCGAACATCAGAAACCGTTTTCTATTATATTCATGATATGATTCAACCATTTGATGATATTAATATTTATACATTTAATAAGGTTAGTCAGTGTAAGGTCTTTATTAATGGAGATTGGATTGGTTTTACAGATAAACCAAAAGAATTAATTGATACTGTAAAAAGAAGTAGGAGGGAAGGACTTATTCATATACATACTTCTATCTATTGGAATACGATGAATTATTATATTCAAATATTTACTGATGGTGGTAGGCCAATAAGACCATTACTAATTGTTCAAGATAGGAAGACATTGTATGATGAAAAAATGATGGAATATATCCGAGAAAAGAAGTGTAAATGGGAAACATTCATAACAACAATCTATTCTCCAAAAACATTCTGTATTGAGTATATTGATCCACATGAGTCTAATAACTCAATTATATCCATCTCTATTGATGACCTCCATAAAAATAAAAATTATACACATTGTGAAATACACCCTTCATTAATCCTTGGAGCCCTAGCTTCATGTATCCCTTTTCCCCATCATAATCAAGCACCAAGGAATACATATCAATCAGCAATGGGGAAACAGGCTGTTGGTATTCATTGTACAAGCTATAACAAGAGATACGATACATTTAGCCATGTATTATCCTATCCTCAAAAACCGATTATTGAGACTAAAATGATGAAGTATCTCAATATTGATAAGTTACCGAATGGTATTAATGTAATTGTAGCTATTGCTACCTATGCAGGATACAATCAAGAAGATTCAATACTATTCAACAAAGCATCGATTGATCGAGGATTATTTTCATCTACATTCTATAGAACCTACAAAGAAGAAGAAAGGAAGAATCAATTGTCAGGGGAAGAAGAAAAATTCTGTAAGCCTGATAAATCAAAATTATTATTTCCTAAACCTTGTAATTATTCAAAATTAAATCAAAGAGGATTTATCAATGAGAATACCTACGTTACTGAAGAAGATATACTTATTGGAAAGATTATACCTATTAAAAATAATACATTATATGACTATAAGGATAATAGTATTAGTTTAAGGAAGAATGAAAATGGATTCATTGACCGTAATTTTGTAACCACAAATAGTGATGGTTATAATATTTGTAAAACAAGAATAAGGAGTTTTAGAAAACCAGAAATAGGGGATAAATTCTCTTCACGACATGGACAAAAAGGAACAATTGGGATGGTGTATAATCCTGAAGATATGCCTTTTTCATCGAGTGGTATTATTCCTGACATAATTATCAATCCTCATGCTATCCCGAGTCGGATGACCATTGCTCAGCTAATTGAATGTGTCCTAGGAAAGGTATGTTGTGAAACAGGAAATTTTGGTAATGGAACAGCTTTTGATAAGGTAAGTGTAAAAAACATTTCGGAGATGTTAACAAAGGTAGGACATGAAAAGAATGGTAATGAAATACTATACAATGGATTCACAGGAGAACAGATGCATACACAAATATTCATGGGACCAACATATTATCAACGTCTAAAACATATGTCTGGAGATAAGATTCATAGTCGTTCAAGTGGTCCAATTGTAACGATGACGAGGCAACCTGCTGAAGGTCGTTCTTCTCATGGTGGATTAAGGTTTGGAGAGATGGAACGTGATTGTATGATAGCACATGGGACGTCAAATTTCCTACGTGAAAGAATGATGGATGTTTCTGATAAATATCATATATTTATTTGTGTTGAATGTAACCTTCAAGCTGTAGCAAATCCAAATACAAATATGTATGAATGTAAGAACTGTAATAATTACAAGAAGTTTAAGAGAATAAATATTCCTTACTCTTGTAAACTATTAATGCAAGAACTTCAATGTATGAGTATTGCTCCACGGATTATTACAAATCATGAATAATTATTACTTTCCTAATTTATATTTAATAAAGGAATATATAAGTAATATTATACATAGGAGTAGAGGGATAATATACCTTAATATATCCCATTCTAATTCACAACACTCAACATTTGTTGATCCATGAATACTCCTAGCATCTTTCCTTACTGACATATAAAACGGGCATTGATATTCAAAAGTTCCATCAGCGCATTTTATATCTCCTTTATCTTCTTCTTGAAATTGAGGAGTTTCATTAATCTTGAAATTGAGTGTCTTTAGTAATGTGCCCTTTTTAAATAATGTTTGAATATCATTCTTATTTAAACTGTTGTCCGTATTTATTTCATTAATAATTGTTAAAAATGCAACCACAGATCCTTTTTTTATTTCATTAATAATGATGATTTCATTACATTTCTCCTTCGGAATATTTTTTTGAGTATGGATAATTTCACATAGATCATTTTTTAACTTTGTTGAATAATTTTCAATCAGAATAAAACTATCATATTCAGCATCTATTTTTAATAATACATTTATATCTGCTGTATGCCCCTTACATATACCTTCACTTAACACATACGCCCTTTCACATGATGTAGCAATGCTATCATCATGTGTAGTGCAAACAACATCTAAAGCATGATCGACCCCTTTACATTCATAACAACATCGTAATAAATTAAAACGATTATCAATATCACATGTTTCATCATAACATTTTTTATCCTTTGATTTTTCATTAATATAGTATCCGTCTGGACACTCCATAGATTTACATGTATCATTCTCAGAGCAACAAAAATCCCGGTCATTTTTTAATGTACATTTAGCCCCCATGCAATAATTGTCTTTATTATTCACTGTATGATGATATCCTCTTCCACAAATTAGGTCAGAACATTTTTCATTTTCTAAACAACATGTTTCGAGATCATTTAAGGTACTACAAGTCCTCTTCAAACAAGATTCATTCATATTCCTTGGATTCAAATGATAATTTTTTGGACATGTAAAAGTACTACAGATATTATGTTTTTGACAACATAAATCTATATTCTTGGCCGATTCATTGCATCCTCGAATACTATCATGACAGGATTTATCGAGATTATTAATATTCATTTTATAACCTTCAGGGCATTCCCAAGATTTATGAAAACAAGTATTGATTTTATCAATACAACATTCATCCTCACCCCATCCGGGTTTTCCTTCAATGAGTGTCCCTCCTTCACAAACTGTTGTTGAAGATATTTTATTTATAATAAGATTAATAAGTTCATCTTTAATAGTAGTAGGATCATTTATGTTACTGTTACGAGCATTATCAATTTCTTCATTCGGAATATTTTCATAAATGGCTCTTTCCTCCAATTCTGAAATACTCATATAATTAAGCCTCTGTTTCATAGGTTCGTCGAGATCTTTTTTACGATGTTCCTTCCAACTACTACAAAGTTTATAACAACATGCATTTTCACTATAACCTGGTCTATTAACACCACTAAACTCATCAAAAGGATAACAAGAATTCCCATCATCTTTCCAATCACTACAATTCTTTGGATCACAACATTGTTCATTGGGCTTGTAAAAACCACTATCATCATATATCACCTTCTCTTCAACACCACTTTGATCTTTATAACCCTCGGGACATGTATAATCGGAACATTTAACATTGTCGCAACATACATTTTCCACAGATAGGTTAGATGGATTATCTCCATATATTTCTGATGGTATTGTCCGTGATGGATTTGGATATTTACCATTCCTACATTCATTATCATGAAAAGACCATTCACCACATATGGTATATTCATTACAGCATTTTTTTTCACATTCCCCATCAGTATTTTCATTACAGAAGGCATTTTCTCCAATATTTTGTTTTTTAAAATAGGAGTCTCGAGGACATTGGAAGTCCGTACAATTAACCATTCAATATTATATTATATTATATATATATAATTTTATATAATATTTAAAGATAAATATGATATAATTCTATAAAAAAATGAATGAGTTAAAAGACTACCATATGAATATCAAAACCGAACAAGCTGGTGCTTTCCGTATTCTTATTGAGGCATTAAAAGAAATTTTAACGGAAGGTAATTTTATCTTTGATGAAACAGGTATAAAATTAATGGCGATGGATTCAACCCATTCAATCCTAATTCATATGAAATTAGAGTGTGATAATTTTGAATTCTTTCATTGTCCTAAAAAGATGACTGTGGGTGTTAATATGCTTAATTTCTTCAAATTAATTAAAACAATGAATAATGCTGAAACATTAACGTTATTTATCGAAAAAGATAATGAAAATAAATTAGGTATCTTGATACATAATTCTGAAAAAAATTCACAAACGATTTATAAATTAAATCTACTTGATATTGATGACGATAATATCAAGATTCCACCAGCAGAATTTGAAACTGAATTATCATTACCATCCAGTGATTTTCAAAAAATTATAAGAGATATGGTTAATATTGGAGAAAATATTGAAATTAAAAGTATTGGTTCACAGTTATTATTAAATTGTTCAGGTGATTTTGCATCTCAAGAAACAACATTGGGAGAGACAAACAATGGATTAAAATTCAATCAAATATCACCAAAGGAATTACCAATACAAGGGGTATATTCCTTAAAATATTTAGTCCTATTCACTAAATGTACAGGATTATGTAATCAAATTAATCTATACATTAAAAATGATTATCCATTAGTTATCAAATATGCTGTTGCATCTCTAGGGAATATTAAACTCTGTCTTGCTCCAAATACATCAAATTAAAATTCATGTTTTTTATAGAGAGAATTCTCTAAGGAGATGAGTGAACCATTTTCACTTTGAAAATATTTTTTATATTCGAAATCATCATTTTTAAACCAGATTTTTATAATATTAAACTCTTTCTTTGGTGATATTGATATTCCATTCACTTCGTCATTGTTCTCACTGAGTATTAAATTTGTAATACATTTCAATAATAAAGTATTCCATTCATCAAGAACCTTAATAGATGTAACTTTAAAAGATAAACATCCTCCTGAACGATTATCAGGGTCTTCCCAATTCGGGAAAATACCTTTTTTCATACAAAAAAACATTCCATTCTGATAATGATCTTGTTTAAAGGTATCATGAATGTATTGATAATCATAAAGATTCTTGATTTCATGTATTTTTTGATAACTATTCTTATCCCAATTGTTATCATTAATGGAATGATACCATAGAATCCATTCTTCCTTAATTTGATTCATTAATATTTATTCTATATTAAATGTTTTAAATAATAATAAAATATAATATAAAATATATTACTTATGATATCTATTTTCTACAGGAAATTAATTTTAATAATCCTATTCTCCTATTTACTTTTCTTTCATATTAAGGATGAAGAATATCAGAAAATGATATTACTATCTATAGTTACAGGGGTTGTCTCTTTTTATATGAATAACGATATCTATGAAGGAGTTGATAATTCAAAACAATTTTCAACAGAGGAAGAAGATACAAGAAGACAAGAACAACTCGATGAAGAAGCAGCTTCTGCTTCCGCTGATGAAGAAACATCCACAACAGGGGCAACAGCGGGAACAGAAGGAACAGAAGGAACAGAAGGAACAGAAGGAGAAGGAACAGAAGGAGAAGGAACAGAAGGAG
>CEUZ01170568.1_pt1 | contig 15064 bp, 9 predicted proteins | sample 361511 | NCBI WGS metagenome assembly CEUZ01 (sample SAMEA2622822, study PRJEB7988) | marine metagenome | biome: marine biome (ENVO:00000447); feature: surface water layer (ENVO:00002042); material: "saline water (ENVO:00002010), including plankton (ENVO:xxxxxxxx)" | depth 5 m
CCTTGTTCGCTAGCTGAATTCTCTAACATTGCCTTAAATATTTGTGTAGAAATATTTTTTGGTAATAAATTACCTAAAATTTCATCTTCGTCTGGTTCAAATTCATAACTCTCTTCTGAATTATTTTTTTCTTTATCATTATTAAGAGGAATAATTTGTTGTGCCTGAGGAATCTGAGTAATAACATTCTTAAATTGGTTATAAAAAATAGTACAAATATCAAATTCACCAGACTCGAATTTTTTAATTACAATTTTTCCAACTTTTTCTGCATCAAAATAATTTGCATTTTTTGATTCTTTAAAAGAGATATTCTCAATAATTTTATCTCCATAAGTTCTTTTTAATTGATCATTTCCTTTTGAACCAACAGTTATAATTTTAAGACTTTTACCTTCATTCAAGATTTTGAAAAAATAGTTTTTGGCTTTTTTAATAATATTAGAATTAAAACCACCACATAAACCTCTGTCAGATGTCATTACTACGCAAAGATGAACTTTATCTTGTCCAGTGCCTGATAAAAGTTTTGGCGCACTAGCTTTATCTGATATTCCATTAGATAAATTTAATATTACATTATTCATTTTTTCAGAATATGGCCTACCTTTTTCAGCACTCTCTTGTGCTCTTCTTAACTTTGCTGCTGCAACCATTTTCATAGCCTTTGTAATTTTTTGTGTAGACTTTACGCTAGTTATTCTTTTTTTTAGATCATCTAAACTTGCCATACTATTTTAAGTTTTTAAATTTTCTTTAAATTGGGTAATTACATCAACAAGTAACTTTTCTTTATCTTCATCAAGTTTGCCTGATTCCTGAATAGACTTAATTATTTCTGGTTTCTCTGATTTACATTTGTCAATTATCTTATTCTCAAATTCAACAACATCTTTTAAATCAATGTCATCTAAATATCCTTTAACTCCACAGAATACTGAGATAACTTGTTCTGATACAGTCATCGGAGAATATTGTTTTTGTTTTAAAAGTTCTGTTAGTTTTGAGCCTCTATTTAAAAGCTGTTGAGTAGAAGCATCCAAATCAGATCCAAATTGAGCAAAAGCTGCCATTTCTCTGTATTGAGCTAATTCTAATTTCATTGAGCCGGAGACTTTTTTCATCGCTTTTGTTTGTGCTGAAGAGCCAACCCTAGATACAGACAAACCAACGTTTATAGCAGGCCTAATTCCTTGATTAAATAACTCTGTTTCTAAAAATATTTGACCATCAGTAATTGAAATTACATTAGTTGGAATAAATGCTGATACGTCTCCACCTTGAGTTTCGATAATTGGAAGTGCTGTAAGTGACCCTCCGCCATGTTCATCACTCAATTTCGCTGCTCGTTCAAGTAATCTGCTATGTAGATAGAATACATCCCCAGGATAAGCCTCACGTCCCGGAGGTCTTCTTAGTAGAAGTGACATTTGTCTATACGCAACAGCTTGTTTAGATAAGTCGTCATAGATAATCAATGCATGCATTCCATTATCTCTAAAGTATTCTCCCATTGTGCATCCAGTATAGGGTGCTAAAAACTGTAAAGGTGCAGAGTCAGATGCCGTAGCAGCAACAATTGTTGTATATTCCATTGCCCCAGCTTCTTCTAAAGTTTTTTGAATTTGTCTTACAGTTGATCTCTTTTGTCCTACGGCTACATAAATACAATAAAGTTTTTGTTTTTCATCACCAGACTCGTTAATTTTTTTTTGATTTATTATTGCGTCGATTGCAACGGCAGTTTTACCTGTTTGTCTATCACCAATTATTAATTCACGCTGACCTCGTCCAATAGGTACCAAACTATCAATAGACTTTAAGCCTGTTTGCATTGGCTCACTTACTGATTGTCTTGGAATTATGCCTGGAGCTTTAACTTCTACTCTACTTTTTTTAACACTTTTGTCTAACGCTCCTTTACCATCAATTGGATTTCCTAATCCATCAACAACTCTTCCCAATAATTCTTTTCCAACAGGAGTATCGACAATATTACCAGTTCTTTTTACAACATCTCCTTCTTTGATATTTCTATCATCACCAAAAATCACAACTCCAACATTTTCACTTTCTAAATTAAGAGCCATTCCTTTGGAACCGTCAGCAAATTCAACCATCTCTCCAGCCTGAACATTATCTAATCCGTAAATTCTAGCAATACCATCACCAACTGATAATACTTGACCAACTTCCGTTATTTCAGCCTTGTCACTAAAGTTTTTAATTTGTTCTTTTAAAATTTTTGTTACTTCTGAAGGATTTATTTCCATTTAAGCCTCTATCATTTTATTTTTAATTTGTTGTAATTTATTTTTAATTGAAGTGTCAACCATAATGCTTCCTACCTGCATTTTTAATCCTCCTACTAAACTTTTATCATATTTATAATCTAGTTTAATTTTAAATTTAAAATTCTTTGTCAACTCATCAGTAATTTTTGAAATTTCATTGTTAGATAATTCTTTTGCAGATCTTAATTCAGCTTTTAACTCCCCTCTTTTTTTTGAACAAGTCTCTATAAAACTCTTTAATATTTGCTCAACATAAAAAAAACGTCTTTTTATAATTAAAAAATTTAAAAAATTTTTAAATAATTTTTCAAATTTATTATTTTCAGAGATACTGTTAATTATTTTTAACATGTCCTCTTGAGTATTTGTGGGATTTTTTATTAAAATAGAAAAGTCTTTATTTGAGGAAATTAAATTTAAAATTGATACAGATTGATCTTCTATTTGTTTGACAAGATTATTTTCACTCGCAAGCTCATACAAGGCCAAAGAATATCTTTCAGCAGTAATTAACGAAAATCCTTTATTTTTGCTCAATTTGATACCTTTAAAATGTTGAAGATTAATTAAAAGTCACGATCTAATTAGCATATGAACTTTACGTCTTCAAGTAGCACATTAGAAAAAAAGGCTTTTTTTTACTGATTAATTGAAGTTTATTGGGTCAACATCAACTGAAAGTTTTATTCCAGATGGAAATTTATACTTAGGAATAATTCTTATTAGAGAGCTTTGTAATTTCATAGATTTTGAAGCTCTTATCAATAATCTCATTCTATACTTTTTTTTTAATCTAAATATTGGAGCGTTTACAGGGCCTAAAACTTTACCTTCAATATTTTTTTGAATAAAATTTTTAAAATTTAAAGATTCCTCTTCTAATTTTCTTTCGCTATTTCCGGTCAAAATCAATGAAATAAATCTTTGAAAAGGAGGAAGTTTATTTTTCCTTCTAATTTCTAATTCTTGTGACAAAAATATATCTGGATTACTATTAGTAATATCTGAAATCATATTTACATTATTATTATAAGTCTGAAAATAAACTGTTGCAGGTTTTCCTGATCTTCCTGCTCTACCTGAAAGTTGATGATATAATTGTAAATTTTTTTCTGCAAATCTCAAATCATATCCTTGTGAAGACAAGTCTATATCAACAACTACTATGCAATTTAGGCTAGGAAAATGAAACCCTTTTGAGATTAATTGTGTTCCAACTAAAATATGAATTTCATTGTTTATAATTTTTTCTAATTTTAAAATTGAGTTTTTTTTATTCATGGTATCACTTGAAAATATCTCAATAGTCTTATTAGGAAATTTTTTTTTTACCTCTTCTGAAATTCTTTCAACTCCTGGTCCGCTGAAAATAAATTCACAATTTCCCTCTTTTGAACATTTTCTTTTCAAAAGAGTTTTATATCCACAATAATGACATAATAAATTATTTTTATTTTTATGATAGACTAAGTTAATACTACAATTAGGACATGTAAAACTATTAAAGCACTTATTACATAAAACGTGAGGTGAAAAACCTCTTCTATTAAGAAAAAATAATACCTGATCATTTTTTTTTAAATGAAAATTAACCTTTTCTATTATTTTTTTGGATAACCAAGATTGCTTCTCTAATTTTGAATTATTTAAATTAATAATTTCATAATTTGGTAAAGATGCATTCTTATATCTCTGACTTAATCTAGATAAACTATACTTACCTTTTTGAATGTTTTCATAAGTTTCGATTGATGGGACTGATGTTACTAAATTAATAGGGATATTTTCAAAAGACGCCCTTGAAATTGCCATATCTCTTGCATTATAAATAACACCTTCATCTTGTTTAAATGATTGATCATGTTCTTCGTCAACAACAATTAAACCTAATCTTTGAAAAGGTAAAAACAGTGAAGATCTTGCACCAATAACAACTTTAATATTACCATTTGAAACACCACTCCAAATAAGTTCCTTTATTTTTTTCGATATTCCTGAGTGCCAAACTGCAGGTTTAAATCCGAAATATTCATAAAATTTTTTCTCAAATTGTCCTGTTAATCCAATCTCAGGTAATAAAATTAGTCCTTGGAATCCTTGTTTAATTTTAAATTTAACAGCTTCGAAATAAACTAAAGTTTTTCCTGAACCAGTAACTCCTTGCAAAACATGGACTCTAAACTTTCGACTTGAAATATTCATTTTATCTAAAGATTTTTTTTGATCATTAGATAATTTAAACGAAGTTTTTTTTATATTACTTGCAAAATCTTTATAATCTTCTTTTTTTTTATCCTCTATTGCTACACTACTTAACAAAACTAACTTAAGGGCCATTCCCTTTGGAACAATGTTGTATTGAGCAAACCAATTTAAGAATTTAATTGTATTTTTATTTAATGGAGGAACTTTCAATTTTTGTAAAATACTTTTTACTTTAAATTTCTTATCCTTTTTTTTCTCGAATTCATCCCAAACTACTCCTGTAATTTTTGATTTACCGAATGGTACTACCACATAATCTCCAACCTTAAGCTTTAAATCACTTTTATAAGTAAATGGATAATTAAAAATATTTGGTAAAAGAATCGGATATTCCATATTTTAATAATATGAAAAAAATCTAAGAGTGTATTGCTCTTTTATCTACTGATAAAGCTGCCTCTTTTACTGCCTCTGAAAATGTTGGATGTGCATGACACGTTCTAGCTATATCTTCCGCACTAGCACCAAACTCCATTGCTATACCAATTTCAGCTATTAATTCTCCTGCATGAGGACCTATTATATGAGCACCTAAAACTTTATCTGTTCTTTTGTCAGCTAAAATTTTTACAAAACCTTCAGCTTCATCAATTGCTTTGGCTCTTGAGTTAGCCATAAATAAAAATTTGCCTACTTTATATTCTATATTAAATTTTTTTAATTGTTCCTCTGTTTTTCCGACTGTAGCAACTTCTGGTGTTGTATAAACAACTCCAGGTATAGTATCATAATTAACATGCCCTGATTGTCCTGCTATATTTTCTGCAACTGCAATTCCTTCATCCTCAGCTTTGTGTGCTAACATTGGACCTTGAATTACATCTCCAATGGCATAAATATTATCTATATTAGTTTGAAATTTTTTATTAGTTTTAATTCTTTTTTTTTCGTCTAATTCAATTCCAATCATATCTAAGTTTAATTTATCCGTGTTGGGCCTTCTACCAACTGAAATAAGAACTACTTCACATTCTAAACTACTTTTTGTTCCATTCTTATCTACAATATTAACAGTCGCACCTTTTAAGTTTTTTTTAATTCCTTCAACTTTGGTTTCCATATGAAAATTAATTCCTTGTTTTTTTAAAATTTTCATAAACTCACTTGATATTTCTTTATCCATCCCTGGTGTAATATTTTCAAGAAATTCAACTACATGAACTTCTGATCCCAATCTAGACCAAACAGATCCCATCTCTAAGCCTATATACCCACCTCCAACTATGATCATCTTTTTTGGAACAGATTGTAGAGCAAGAGCTCCTGTAGAAGACACTATTATTTTTTCATCAAATTTAATTCCTGGCAAAGAGACTGGGAGAGATCCTGTACAGATAACTGTTTTTTCAGCTTCAATTAAAGTTTCTTTATTTTCAATATCTAAAATAGAGATTTTGTTGGCAGATTTAAAACTTCCTATTCCTTGAAAATAACTTACTTTATTTTTTTTAAATAAAAATTCGACACCTTTAGTTAAAATAGTAACTGCTTTGTCCTTATTTTTCATCATTTTTTCAAGATTTAGCTTTACTTCACCAACTTCGATTCCAAGTTTAGAAAGATTTTTAGCTTTGTGATAATTATCTGAAAGATTTAATAAATTTTTTGAAGGAATACATCCCACATTTAAACAAGTTCCACCAAGTGATCCTCTTGACTCTATACAAGCAGTTTTTAAACCCAATTGTGCTAGTCTTATAGCACAAACATATCCTGCGGGACCTCCACCTATTACTGCAACTTGAAATTTTTCTAACATTTAAATATCTAAAAATAATCTTCTTGGATCTTCTAAATTTTCTTTAAGCATTTTTAAAAAAGAAACTGAGTCTTTTCCATCTATAATTCTATGATCGTAAGATAATGCAAGATACATAACCGGTCTGATCTTAATTTCCCCATTTATAGCAATTGGTCTTTCAACTATATTATGCATACCTAAAACTCCAGATTGAGGTAAATTTAATATAGGAGTAGATAGCATTGATCCATAAACTCCACCATTGCTTATAGTAAAAGTTCCACCTTGAAGATCTTCAATTGTAAGTTTTCCATCCCTAGCCTTTTCAGTAATACTTTTTATATTTTTTTCAATATCTGCAAAAGATAATTCATCAGCATCTTTTAAAACTGGCACAACTAGTCCTTTTTCAGTACCAACAGCAAAACTTATATTATAATAATTTTTATAAACAATTTCATTACCATCAATTTCTGCATTAACTGCTGGAAAAGCTTTTAGAGCGGCTACACATGCTTTTACAAAAAAAGACATATAACCCAATTTTATTCCATATCTATTTTGAAAATCTTCTTGATTTTCTTTTCTCATCTCCATTATGTTTGACATATCTACTTCATTAAATGTTGTTAGTAATGCAGCATTATCCTGAGCTTGTTTTAATCTTTTAGCAATTGTTTGTCTTAGCATAGACATCTTAATTCTTTCTTCTTGTCCATATTTAATTTTTCGTTCCGATGACTTTGGATTAATACCCATCATATCAATAAGGTCACCTTTAAGAATTCTGCCTTCTTTACCTGAGCCCTTCACTTTTTTTAAATCAATATTGTTTTCTTCAACTATTTTTCTAACAGCTGGAGAAAGCGTCTCAACATTTTTTGTAGCAGGTTTATTTTGTTTTACTTCATTAGTTAATATAAGAGGTTCTTCTTTAAAAGGTTCATCAAAAATAATTTTTTCTTCAAAAATTTTAGGTTCATCTTTTTCAACTTCTAATTCGATTTTTTCTTTTTCTGATTTTTTAGGTTGACTTTTTTTAACTGTTTTTTTTTCTACAGGTTGAGAACCATTTTTACTTATATAGCCAAGTAAAGCACCTACTTCAACTGTATCTCCATCCTTTGAATTTATCTCAGATAAAACACCATCTATTGGGGATGGTACTTCTAAATTAACTTTATCAGTTTCTAATTCTACTATAGCCTCATCAGCCTCAACTATATCACCCTTATTTTTTAACCATTTAGAAACTGTAGCTTCTGTAATACTTTCTCCTAAAGCAGGTACTATAATTTTTTCATTCATCTTTTATAAAAACCTTATCAACAATTTCTTGTTGTTGTGAAATATGTCTTTTTGCATATCCTGTTGCAGGAGACGCATCTGGACTTCTTCCTATATAAGAAATCTTATTATTACTAGCTTTAATAGTGTCCAATGTCCATTGTATATAGTCTCTCACTGAAAACCATGCCCCCATATTTTTTGGCTCTTCTTGACACCAGTAAAATTCAGCATTTTTAGCGTAAGGTTTAAGCTCTTTTACAAGTGTTTTTGCTGGAAAAGGGTATAGCTGCTCAATTCTAAAAAATACGATATCATCTTTTTTTAATTTTTCTCTAGCATGTAGTAAATCAAAATAAATTTTACCTGAACATAATATCACTTTTTTTATATCCTTTTTTTTCTTTAACTTTATAAAACCTTGAGATTTTGGATCTATAGCATGATCCCACATTATTCTATGAAATGAATTGTCTTTACTAAAATCTTCTAAATTAGAAACACAATATTTATTTCTTAATAATGATTTTGGTGTCATAATAATTAAAGGTTTTCTAAAATCTCTATGTATTTGTCTTCTTAAAGCATGAAAGTAATTTGCTGGTGTCGTACAATTCATTACTTGCATATTGTCATTTGAGCATAGCTGTAAAAATCTTTCCAATCTTGCTGAAGAATGCTCTGGCCCTTGACCTTCATAACCGTGGGGCAATAACAGAACTATTCCTGAAGCTCTTCTCCATTTTCTTTCACCAGAAGCAATAAATTGATCAATTACTACTTGAGCCCCATTAGCAAAATCTCCAAATTGAGCCTCCCAAATTGTTAGTGTGTTAGGTTCTACTAAACTATAACCATATTCAAAACCAAGGACTGCTAATTCTGACAAAAAACTGTCTACTACTTCAAAAAGTTTTTGATTTTTTGAGATATTATTTAGAGGTACAAAACGACTATTATCTTTTTGATTTCTTAAAACAGAATGTCTCTGACTAAATGTTCCTCTTCCTGAGTCCTGTCCTACCAATCTAACGGGGTATCCTTCTTCTAACAAGGAGCCAAATGCTAAAGCTTCTGCGGTTGACCAATCTATATTTGTTCCACTATCAACTGCATCTTTTCTATTTGTTAATATTTTTTCAATTGTTTTGTGTAAACTTAATTCTTTAGAGGGTGTGTTTATCTTATTAGAAATTTCTATAAGTTTTTTTGTTTCTACCCCTGAAACACCTCTTTTGTCTTTTCCTTTTTCAGGTTTATATGCTGACCAAGTGCCTTCAAACCATTCAATCTTGGGCTTATAATCTTTTGCATTTTTAAACTGATCATCAAGTAAATCTTTAAAATTGTTAATTAAATTTTCTAATTCGGTAGATGTAATTATATTTTCACTAATTAATTTATCCCCATATACTTTTACTGGAGAGGGATGTGATCTAATTTTTTTGTACATTAGGGGTTGAGTGAAAGAAGGTTCATCACCTTCATTATGTCCAAACCTTCTATAACAAAATAAATCAATAACTACATCTCTATTAAATTTTAATCTAAATTCACTTGCTATTCTAGCGGCATATACTACTGCTTCCGGATCGTCTCCATTAGCATGTATAATTGGAGCATCCACCATTTTTGCAACATCAGATGGATAAGGTGATGATCGTGCAAATCTCGGACTTGTAGTAAAACCTATTTGATTATTGACAATTATATGAATTGTTCCTCCAGTATTATGTCCTGGTAATCCTGACATAGCAAAACACTCTGAAACTACTCCTTGTCCAGCAAAAGCAGCATCACCATGAATTAATATTGGTATTACTTTTTTTCGTTCTTTATCTTTATGGAAAAACTGTTTTGCTCTAGTCTGTCCAAGAACCACCGGATTCACTGCCTCTAAGTGAGATGGATTATCTGTCAAACTTACATGTACTAAATTACCATCAAATTCTCTATTGGAAGATGCTCCTAAATGATATTTAACATCTCCAGCTGCATCTTCTGAAGTAGAAGTAAATTCTCCAGCAAATTCATTAAATATTCTTTTATATGATTTCTGTAATACATTTGCCAGTACATTTAGTCTTCCCCTATGAGACATTCCAATTTTAACTTCTCTAATTTGTGATTGACCTCCAATTTTTATTATTTGTTCCAAAGCTGGTATCAAACTTTCGCCACCATCTAATCCAAATCTTTTTGTTCCAACATATTTTTTATGTAAAAATTTTTCAAAACCTTCGGCTTGTATTAGTTTATTTAGAATTGCTTTTTTACCATTTATTGTAAAATTTCTTTTATCTTCGTATTTTTCAATCCTATCTCTAAACCATTTTCTCTCAGTAGGATTTTGCATATGCATATATTCATATCCAACAGAACCACAATACGTTTTTTTTAAAAAATTTAAAATTTCTTTTATATTTGAAACTTCTTTATTAATAACTCCACCTAAATAAATTTTTTTTTGATAATCTTCTTTTTTAAAACCAAAAGAATTTGGGTGAAGTTCATCTAAATATTCTGAACTAAGTAATTCTAGAGGGTCTAGTTTGGCTATCAAATGTCCTCTTTGTCTATATGATCTTATCATTGCAACAGCTTTGATGGAGTCTTCATTTGATCTGGATATACTCTTTTGATCTAAATCTATTTGATGAGTTTCATCAAATTTTTTTTCCTTTAGTTCAATTTTTTTTAAAAGTTCATCTGTATCAATTTTCTTTTTAGATTGGGCCCATGATGGACCATTTATTTCTTTAATAACAACATTTATTTCATCTTTTATTCCTTCAAAATATTTTGACCAACTTTCTGGAAGATCAGAATCTTTAGCTAAATATTTAAGATACATTTGCTCAATAAATGCACTATTAGATTTGTTCAAAAAAGAGTTTTTTTCAAATTCTTGATTTTTTGATGATGACATTTCTTCTGTTATTATAATATTAGAAAAGTATTTTTCAATTAGACAATTTATCAAACAATGTTTTACCTAGCTCAGAAGGAGATTTAGCAATAATAATTCCACAATCTTGCATTTTTTTAATCTTATCTTCTGCTCCACCTTTTCCTCCAGAAATTATAGCTCCAGCATGTCCCATTCTTCTTCCTGGAGGAGCTGTTATACCAGCTACAAAACCGATTATAGGTTTTTTAATTTTATGATTTTTTACAAATTCTGCCGCTTCTTCTTCAGCCGAACCACCTATTTCTCCTATCATGAGAATGGACTCTGTCTTCTCATCTTTTAAAAATAAATCTAAACAATCTATAAAATTCGTTCCGTTGATTGGGTCTCCACCAATTCCAATACACGTTGACTGACCTAATCCATTTTCTGTTGTTTGAGCAACTGCTTCATAGGTTAATGTTCCTGACCTTGAAACTATTCCAACTGAACCTTTTTTATGAATATTTCCTGGCATAATCCCAATCTTACATTCATCTGGAGTTATTATTCCTGGGCAATTAGGGCCAATTAATCTGCTGTCTGAATTATTTAATTTTTGTTTAACTCTAAGCATATCCTGAACAGGAATACCTTCCGTAATACATACTATCAATTCAACCGAAGCTTCTATTGCTTCAATAATTGCAGCACCAGCAAATTTTGCTGGAACATAAATCATCGTTGCATCTACACCAACCTCTTTTTTAGCTTCAACAACAGTGTTAAATACTGGTAGGCCAAGATGTTTTTGTCCTCCTTTTTTCGGTGTAACGCCACCAACTAGATTCGTTCCATATTCTATAGCTTGCTCAGAGTGAAATGTGCCATGCGAACCCGTAAATCCTTGGCAAATTACTTTAGTGTTTTTATTAATTAAAATTGACATCTTATTTTACAGCTTCAACAATTTTTTTAGCAGCATCATCAAGACTTTCTGCTGAAATTAATTTTAATTCTGAATTATCTAATATTTTTTTTCCTTCCTTATATTTTGTTCCTGCAAGTCTAACTACTAAAGGAACAGAAATATTCATTTCTTTCGCTGCATCAACAACTCCTTGGGCAAGTATATCACACCTCATTATACCTCCAAAAATATTGATTAGAATTCCTTTAACATTTTTATCAGAGAGAATTATTTTAAGTGCAGCAGAAACTTTTTCTTTAGAGGCACCTCCTCCAACGTCTAAAAAATTAGCTGGCTCCTTTCCATAAAGTTTAATTATATCCATAGTAGCCATGGCAAGTCCTGCTCCATTAACCATACATCCAATATTTCCATTAAGTTTTATGTAAGATAGGTCAAATTTACTTGCTTCAATTTCTGTGGGATCTTCCTCGTTCAAATCTCTTAATTCTATAATTTCTGGATGTTTAAATAATGCGTTTGAGTCAAAGTTTACTTTTGCATCTAAGCATATAATTTTTTTTTCTTTAGATAATATTAGTGGATTAATCTCAACCATATTAGCATCAGTGCTTATAAACATTTTGTATATTGATTTAATCAACAAAACTGCTTGTTTTTTTTCATCATTACTTAAATCAAATACTTTAATTATATTTTCACAATCTAAATCTGAAATCTGACCATTAATCTCAACTTTCGTTGTTATAATTTTTTTAGGTGTTTTCCTTGCTACTTCTTCAATATCCATTCCTCCCTGGTCACTTGATATAAATGCAATTTTTGAGCTAGATCTGTCAATCAAACAAGATAAATAGTATTCTTTTTCTATATTAGAGGACTCTTCGACATATAGTCTTTTAACTACTCTTCCTTCAGGGCCTGTTTGATGCGTTATAAGAGTTTTGCCTAATAATTCTTTTGCAGCTATTTTTAATTCATTTAAATTATTTAAAACTTTTACTCCTCCAGCTTTACCTCTGCCACCAGCATGTATTTGTGCTTTTAATATAAATTTTTCAGTATTCAAAGATTTTGCTTTTTCAACTAACTCTTCAACACTTAAAGCATAAATTCCTTTGGGGACTACAGCACCATATTTTTGAAGAATTTTTTTAGCTTGATGCTCGTGAATATTCATTATTTAGAAAGATCTGGATCTATTTTAGATGCTGCTTCCCAAAGATTTTTAACAGCATCAATGGAATGCATGAACTCTTTTTTTTCTTTTTCATCTAAATTTATCTCCTCAATTTTTTCTACTCCATTTTTTCCAATTATTACCGGCACACCTGCATAAACATTACTTACACCATACTCTCCGTTTATTTGTACTGCACAAGGTAATAGTTTTTTTTCATCTTTTAGATATGCTTCAGCCATTTGAACTCCTGAAGCAGCAGGGGCATAAAATGCGGATCCTTTTTCTAAGTATTTTACAATTTCTGCTCCTCCATCTCTAGTTCTTTGATTGATTTCCTCTAGTCTTTTATTTGATATTTTCCCTTCTTTAATTAAATCTAATAAAGGTTTGCCTGAAACTTTTGTAAATCTTGGCATTGGAACCATTGTATCTCCATGTCCTCCCATTACCATTGCATCTATCTCTTTTACTGGAACGTTTAACTCCTCGGATAAAAATAATTTGAATCTTGAACTGTCTAAAATTCCTGCCATTCCAACAACTTTTTTAGCCGGCATCTCAGAAAATTTTTGAAAAGCCATTACCATTACATCTAGGGGATTAGTAATACATATTACAAAAGAATTAGGTGCATTCCTTTTAACACCATTTGCCACTTCTTTAATAATTTTTAAATTTATACCTAATAAATCATCCCTGCTCATTCCTGGTTTCCTTGGAACCCCTGCCGTTACAATTACTACATCAGAATCTTTAATTTCATTGTAATCATCTGTTCCTGAAAATTTTACATTAAATCCATCAACTGAAGAAGATTGAGCAATATCTAAAGCCTTACCTTTAGCTATTCCACTAGCAACATCAAATAAAACAACTTCATCAACCAATTCTTTTGTTCCGATAAGGTGTGCAAGTGTTCCTCCAATTTGACCAGCTCCAATTAAAGATATTTTTTTCATAAATAGCTTCCCTTATTTCATTGTTGGCATTACAAACTCTGCATTTGATCTAATTCCTGAAGGCCATCTTGAAGTAATCGTTTTTAGTTTTGTATAAAATTTTATTCCTTCCATACCATGCATTGCACTGTCTCCAAATAATGATCTTTTCCATCCACCAAAACTATGAAAAGCCATAGGCACAGGGATTGGTACATTTATTCCAACCATTCCAACTTGTATCTTGCTGGCAAATGTTCTTCCTACATCTCCGTCCCTTGTATAAATACTTACACCATTTCCGTACTCATGATCATTAATAAGTTTTGCAGCATCATCGAAAGTTTTAACTCTTACAACTGATAATACAGGCCCAAAAATCTCCTCTTTATAGATTCTCATATCTTTTTTTACATGATCAAATAAACAACCACCTATATAAAAGCCATTTTCAAAACCTTGTAATTTTAAATTTCTACCATCAACGATTAATTTAGCCCCTTCCTTTTCTCCTAAGTCAACATACCCCTTAACTTTTTCTAAATGCTCTTTAGTAACTAAGGGCCCCATTTCTGAACTTTTATCCATGCCAGGACCAACTTTTAAAGACTCAGCTTTTTTAGACAATCTAGATACCAATTCATCTCCTATGTCTCCAACTGCTACTGCAACTGATTGAGCCATACATCTTTCTCCTGCAGAACCATAAGCTGCACCCATTAATCCATTAACAGCTCCATCTAAATCACAATCTGGCATAACGACTAAATGATTTTTTGCACCTCCTAAAGCTTGAACTCTTTTTTCATTTTTTGCAGAATTTTCATAAATATATTTTGCTATTGGTGTCGAACCTACAAAACTTACAGCTTTAATATCTTTATTTGTTAATATTGCATCAACGGCTTCTTTATCTCCATTAACAACATTAAAAACTCCATCGGGAAGACCGGCTTCACTAAGTAATTCTGCTAATTTTATTCCACAAGAAGGATCTTTTTCAGATGGTTTTAATATAAAAGTATTTCCACATGCAATTGCTATCGGAAACATCCACATCGGTACCATTGCTGGAAAGTTAAAGGGTGTTATACCCGCAACAACACCTAATGGTTGACGTATTGACCAGCTATCAACATTAGTTCCTACATTTTCTGAAAATTCACCTTTTATTAAATGAGGTATGCCACAAGCAAATTCAACAACTTCTAATCCTCTAGTTAAAGAACCTTTGGCATCTTCATAAACTTTTCCATGCTCCAAAACTATTAACTTTGTAAGTTCATCTGAATTTTTTTCTATTAATTCTTTAAATTTAAACATTACTCTAGCTCTTACTAGAGCTGGTTTTAATGACCATTCTTTAAAAGCTTTCTGTGCAACTTTAACGGTTTGGTCTAAGTCAGCTTTAGATGCTAATCTTACTTCTTTTTCTTGTTCACCAGTTGCAGGATTAAATACTTTTCCTCTGTTTTCTGAGCTGCCAGAAATTATTTTTCCACCTACAAAATGTTCAATTAATTTCATGAATACGA
>CEUZ01026427.1_pt1 | contig 15060 bp, 12 predicted proteins | sample 361511 | NCBI WGS metagenome assembly CEUZ01 (sample SAMEA2622822, study PRJEB7988) | marine metagenome | biome: marine biome (ENVO:00000447); feature: surface water layer (ENVO:00002042); material: "saline water (ENVO:00002010), including plankton (ENVO:xxxxxxxx)" | depth 5 m
AAAGGATATGACCATGTCTTCTACGTAAAACTAGCTACAGCAGCATACTCTTCTTCACTAATGCATAATTCTAGTAAAACAACTATTTCTAGAACCATAAATAATGTTTTGAGTGACGGTCTTAATCTTAGAGCATATCGACATGAACCAAATATAGGGAGACGAAAAAGTTGGGCAGCAGGAGATGCAACATCCAGAGGCTTATGGTTGGCCCAAGTTAGTTCATATAATGACTCAAACTACTCTTCTGTACAAAGTGATGAAGTATGGGGTTTTGAAAAGGTTTTTTTAGGTGGGGAGAGTATTGTTTTAGGAAAAAACTTAGATGATTGGGTTGTTAGAAATATACTTTACAAAGTTGCTTATCCAGCAGAATTTCATGGACAGTCTGCTGTTGAAGCTGCAATATCCCTCCATCCTCTCTTTACTGATAAGTTTGATGATATAGAATTAATAATTATTGAAACTCATGAACCAGCTTTGAGGATTATAAGTAAATCAGGACCATTAGATAACCCATCTGCAAGAGATCATTCTTTAGAGTATATGACATCAGTAGCGCTTCTAGATGGGAAGCTTACATCTATGTCTTATGAAGATTCTTATGAGAAGATTCATGAAGTTGAATCTTTAAGAAAGAAGTTTAAAACAATTGAAAATAAACAATATACAAAAGATTATTATGATATCGAAAAGAGGTATATCCCTAACAAAATTTATTTCGAATATAAGGATGGAAGTCATTCGGAAAAAAAAGAAATTCTCTACCCTATTGGGCATCCAGCAAGGCGAGATGAAGCACTTCCTCTATTAAAGGATAAGTTTATAAGGAATTGTGAGAGGTATCACTCTGAAGAATTTTCAAGTAATCTTTGGGACGAAACATTAGATGGTTCTTTTACATCTCAACGTTTATTTGATTTCCTAGAGAATGTATCAAGTCATGAGTGAATTAAAAACTGTATTTCTTGTAGGAGGTGAAGCTACTAGGCTTCATCCGTTGTCAGATAAGAGTCCGAAAGCATTACTTCCTATAAGGGGTCTTTCGATTATTGACCATATGCTTCAAAAATTTACCGATGTAGGCTTGAATGAATTTATACTAGTTGCAGCAGAAAGACATAGGGAGTATTGGGAAGATTATAGAAAAAAATCAGATTATATTGTTGAAATTTTCTATGAGGAAGTGAAGTACGACACTGCAGGATTTATATTAAACAACATTGAACTTTTTCCAGAAAATTTTATATGTGTCAATGGAGATCTTTTATTTAATTTAAATTTAGACTATTTTCTTGAATTCATATCTTCTTCAGATAAATCTGTTTTGAGCACAATTCAAGTAGAAGATTCAAGCAGATTTGGCGTTGTTTTATTTAATAAAGCTGGTCAGATTACTGGATTTATAGAGAAGCCAATAAGTCAAGCATCTGTCGAGAATAATATAAGTGTTGGTCTATATTATTTTCAATCGGATGATCTATCTTCTTATCATGACAAAGTCAAAGAAGACAATGCAGGAACAATTGGGAAAGCAGTCTCGTTCGAAAGAGAGGTATTCCCATTTTTAGCGAAAAAAAACTTACTCCTTAATTGCTCATTGAAGGGTGATATTTTTGATGTTGGCACCAGGGAGTCATTCATTGAAGCGAGTTGCTTAGAAGATGATTTCTGGATACATAGCAGTTCTTTTGTTCACAAATCGGCCAAGATAGAAAATTCAGTTGTTATGGAAGATTGTGTTATCGAAGAAAATTCAACAGTTGTTAATTCAATTATTGGCCCTAACATTAAATTAGAACCAAATTCTATAATTGAAGATGAAATTTATTGTTAACCTTAGGTGGTAATGTCAAAAATGAAATCTCTTGTAACTGGAGGAGCAGGTTTTATTGGTAGCCACCTTGTCGACAGTTTACTTAAAGAAAATCACGAAGTTCTTGTTGTAGACAACTTGACCACTGGGAAAAAAGACAATTTAGATGATTTAGATAGCTTAGTCTTTATAGAGAAAGAAATTGGGTCAGAAGAAGCTCTTTCAGAAATTAAGAAATTTAACCCAGATTATTGTTTTCATTTAGCAGCACAATCTTCAGTAACAGTTTCTGTAGATAATCCTATCCTTGATGAAGAATATAATATAACTCAACCTTTGAAACTTATTGATGCAATAAAAAATACGAATTGTTCTAGGTTTCTTTTCTCTTCTTCAGGTGGCACAATTTACGGGAATCCAAAAAATACCCCAACCAAAGAAGATGATTTTGGATCTGAACCAGCTTCTCCTTATGGCAGTTCTAAGAAAAGGTTAAATAGGCTAATAGAAGAATCATTTCAGGGCCGAGAAATCAAGTATTCGATATTAAACTTTGCTAATGTATACGGACCAAGACAAGATCCTCATGGCGAAGCAGGTGTAATCTCAATTTTCACCAGAAAAATGATTGATGGGGAAAATCCAACCGTCTATGGAACTGGAAAACAGACAAGAGACTTTGTTTATGTAGGAGATGTTGTAAGTGCTATGCATAAATGTTTGTCATCAGAGCAGAATCATAATTTGAACATTGGTTCAGGCGTTGAGACAAGTGTTCTCGAACTGGTTTCTCTAATTGAAGAAGCAGTCAGTTATAAATGCGAAATTAATTATAAAGAAGCTAGGGAAGGCGAGTTGTTAAGGAGTGTCCTAGATTCTTCTCTTGCAAAAGAAACGATTGGCTGGCATTCAGAAACACTTATTTCTGAAGGAATTTCAGAGGTAATTAGCTGGATAAAGAATCAAAGAAAATAATCATCTGATTGTTTTCTAATTATTTTATCAATCTTTTCTTCCGATTTATTAAATTTATAGTTATTAATTAATGCAACGGGAATTTTCTCAGTTTTACCCATTACCAATTCTGCTGCAGAGGATAACTCATCGACAATTGCAATCTCTGTAACATTTAGTTCGTTTTCAAATGTGTCTTTTTCTCCTATGTAGCTTTTTATAGGATCTATTCCAGATACTCCTATTGCTACATTAATTTGTCCATTTCTCCAGGCTCGACCAAATGTGTCAGAAATTATGACTCCTAAATGTATATCTAATTCATTTTCTATGTACTTACGAATCTTCTCAGCAGATTTGTCTGGATCCTCAGGTAGCAGGAGTGCATGCCCTTTTTTTATGTTTGACCTATCGATACCTGCGTTTGCACAAATAAAGCCATGTTGAGTTTCTGCAATTATTGTATTTCCTCGTTTCCGTATAATTTTTTTTGCCTCTCTTTCTAGGAGGAGTAGGTAATCTTCTTCATTAGCTAGCTTTACTAATTTTCCTTCAGCTTTTGAAACTATCTTTTGTGCGACAACAAGTATAGAACCATCAACTATCTCTATTTTTTCCTTAGAGCATGTATCAACAATGAGCAATCCTAAATTATCTCCTTCCTTAACTTCTGGAAAACCTACAAGCGGAGTTATTTCAATCGGATTCATTGATCTAAAATATAGTTAGCTAAATCAATAGAATTTTTTTTAGTCTTCATTATTGTATTTGTTTCTAATATTTCTACAGAGTTAGTCCTTTTTGAATCACCATAATTAATAATAATTTTATCAACAATGCCTTTATAATAATTTTCTAGGCCACTGACATTTGGTACAAATCCTAAATCTAAAAAATTATGGGCTGCCGGCCCTTTTATCGTTTCATTTCCTACAAACGGGCTAACTAAAATAACCTTCTTATGATTCTTTATTGACTCTGAATATTTATTTATAGACAAAATAGGTTGTATTGAAAGAATTGGATTTGATGGAGCAATAACAACAAAGTCACTATTTTTAATAATCTTCAAGATTTCATTGTTTACGGTTGCCTCGTCGGAACCTTTGTAAAATACTTCTTTAATCTTCGGAACAGCTTTTTGTAATACAAAATAATCTTGAAAATCAAGCAGTCTGTCGTCTTCAGTAAGGATTTTTGTTTGTACTGAATCATTGCTCATAGGATATATATTTTCTTTAAGTCCAAAGTGTTGAGATATTAAATGCGTTATTTCTGTGAGAGTTTTTCCTTGTTTTATCATCTCAGTTCTATATAGATTGAGACCAAGGTCCATATCTCCTAACTTGAATTCAAAACCTCCCATTAATTCTGAGAAAATTTTGTTAGCAGTAAAAGAATCTTCTTTTCGCCCCCAACCAAACTCACCCTCAACCTCAGCTAAAGCATAGATTACTGAATCTATATCCGGTGATAAACATACTCCATGTATAAATGCATCATCACCCGTATTTACAATCACAGTTAAATCGATGCCAGTATTGTTGTAGAAGCCTTTTACTAATTTAGCTCCACCAATACCACCACATAAAATTACAACTTTTTTCACTAAATCTATATTAAGAAACTAAAAAAGATTATTCATATCAAGTACCATTTTATTAATGGTAGATAAAGAACTATTAGAGATATTAGGTGAGCTTTCTGAATCTGATTTACGTCGGCTACAGTTTCTTATTGATAATAAGTTGAATGAAAAAGTAGACAGGAAGAAGGTTTCTTATCGAAAAAAGAATATAAAATGTGGTAAGGAATCTTGCCAATCATGTCCCCATGGTCCTTATTGGTATGCCGAATGGTCTGAGGATGGAGTAAGGAAGTCTAAGTACTTAGGGAAGAATATTGATAGTAATGCAAAGTAAGGAAATCAAAATAGATAAGACCTACATAAAATATTTATTTTACCTAGCGGTCATTTTTTTTCTAAGAATCGATCTTGTCTTTAGTGACAATATGCCAACAGGTGGAGACATGGGAGCGCATGTCGCTGCAGTTGATTATTTTGTAAAAAACTTTTTTCCTAATTTAAAACTTATGGGTTGGTCCAATATGTGGTTTGCTGGCATTCCTTTATATTATTTTTACTTTCCTTTCCCACCATTGATTGTTTCAATCTTGTCTATCTTCCTACCGTTTGGGATTGCATTTAAATTAATGGTGGTCGGTAGTGTTTTGGGAGTAATTTATGCTTTTGATAAACTTTTCAGAGATCGTAACGAAATATTTAGTTTACCTGGTTTTGTCTGCGGGGTTCTATTTGTACTTACAGAATCATTTACTATTTACGGAGGTAATTTAGCATCTACATTAGCTGGTCAATATTCGTTCACCTACTCGGTAGCTTTCGGGATACTCGCATACAACAGCCTAGTGAAGGATGTAAACAGAAAAAAGTTTATCTCTTCGGCAATCTTGTTTGCTTTATGTATATTAAGCCACCTTATTCCGTTTATTTTCTTTTCTCTCATTACTTTCTATAAGTTGATTTTTATAAAATCTGAATTAATCAATAAAGTTAAATTCATTACTGTATTTTCAGGACTTTCTGTTTTCTGGCTTATCCCGATGATTACTAAATTGGGGTATACAACAGATATGGCTTACACCCCATTTACAAGAACTAGCGATCTAATTAAAGATGACATAATTCCTTTAATAGTCTTATCTTTAGTATTCTTGATTCTTTTTTTTAAAGAGATGCTTAATGAAAAAGAAATTTTCCAAATAGGCTTTTATATGGCAACTATAAATGCGTTGCTTTTTTTTGTTATCCCTCCTGGTGCCTTATGGAACGGAAGGCTAGTTCCTTTATTTAATTTAGGGATAGTGATTCTTTTCGGGGTTGTATTAAAAATTATATTTAGGAAGATGGATTCTTTAGGGCTTTATTTAGAACGAATTTTGACTATTCTCTCATTCTCTTTTTTCCCTCTGGGATATTCCTTTTTTATTTCTTGGGGAAAAAAATATGAATTGACAACATATGTTCTTTCAGGAATTTTACTTCTTCTCTTTATCTTTCTATTTATCACAAAAGATACACAGTCCTTAATGGGGCTCGTATTATTTACTGGCGTTCTTGCTAGCACTTCTTTTTTACCAAACTGGATTAATTGGAATTTTACTGGGTATGAAGGGAAACAGAATTGGAGTGATATCTCTTCATTATATGATGATTTAAATAATTTACCTCCAGGAAGAATTACTTGGGAAGCTAACCCTGATCTCAATGAATACGGAACCCCGATGGTATTGATGACTCTTCCAATGTACACAAACCATTCAAGTATGGAGGGGCTATATTTTGATTCAAGCATTACAACTCCATTTCATTTTATTTCTGTTTCAGGCTTGTCAGAGAAGCCTTCAAACCCAGTCGGAGGCCTTAGGTATTTCAATGGAGATTTTGAAAGAGGAATTAATTACTTAAAGGAGCTCGGAGTAGATTATTACATTACGAATAGTGAAAAGTTATTTGAAGAGGCAATACAGAGCAAAGACTTGATATATATAAATAAGGTGAACAGGTTTGGAATTTTTGAAGTAAAAGAGTCTTATAAAATAGTTCTTCTCCAAAGAGAGGTCGAATCAGTATTTTTAGAGAATACTACAAGAAGGGTTCTTTCCTCATTGTTTAGGGGAAGGGAGAGTAGGTTTTATGAGTATTCAATTAATAATTTCTATAATCTTCAGTCAGATAAACACTTTGTTGAAGTCCCCCCTTCTGAAAAGGATATATTCAGCAATTTAAATACAAATATAACTAAAACAATTGGCCAGGAAGGGATATCTAATGTAGTCATAAGTGATAATAAGATAAGTTTTGAAACAGAATTTCCTGGGAAGCCACATATAGTAAAGGTATCTTATTTTCCAAACTGGAAGCTCAATTCTGGCTACGGCCCCTACAGGGTAGACCCTTCATTTATGCTAATTATCCCTTCAACTAATAATGTCGAATTGGAATTTAAGAGAGATACTATAGAGGTAGCTTCATTATTTCTATCTATTATCCTTATCTCAACTACTATATTTTTGAATCGGAAAAATATTAGGATGGTAAAGAATGATTAGTAAAATTATGAAACTTCTCCCGTTCCAATTAGAGAACTTCTCATCGGAAGAGCTCATAAGGACTTACATTGTGGGATTGATTAATTTTCTATTCGGAATTTTTTTGATCAATCTTTTTCAATTTTACCTTTTAGTTTTGGTCCCTTTTCCTCTTAGGACTTATCTATCAAACACTTTACAGTTTTCAATAGGGGTTATAGTGGCGTATCTTTTAACAAGGAAAATTGTTTTTAATTTTGAATCCCTATATGGAACATTCAAAGAGTTCAGAAATTTTTTTTCAGTTACTTTAATTAGCCTTTTTGCCCCTCTTGCAGTATGGTATGTAATTAACCTTTTCAACACAGCAGTTCAACAAAACCAGAGAGACTTTTTGATTGTCACTATACTTATACACGGGTCGATACTCCCATTAAAGTATGTAATTTATAAAATTTTTGTCTTTAAACCTTCTCTAGATAAGTAAAATCTCAATCTTATTAGTGCAAATAAAGTCCTTGGAATCCTAGTAAATATTAATGACACACTAGGTCTAATCTCGTTCACACTTGTCGGCACTTCTTTAATTAGCTTATTTGCTCTTTCTATTCTGAGAAGAAGTTCTGTGTCAAATAAATCTTGGGTCGATACTACTTTCTCAATCTGCTCTACTATTTCAGCTCGTCTTATTGCCTTCATTCCATGAGTATCTGATAAATTAGTACTAAATAATGTTTTTAACATCAAAACGAATAATTTAGTTGCAAGTTTTCTTATTGTCCTCCTGTCGTCTTTTGATTCCGACATTCTTTTTGAAGCCGTGAGTGCGGTGAATTCTTTTTCAAGAGATAAAGCCTCCTTAAGAAAGGATTCAGAAAAATAATCTATGTCAAAAGAGACTACTAATTCATTTTTTGCGGCTAAAAAACCCTGTTTCAATGCATTGCCATAATTTGGATTGACTAAATTAATTACTTTTGTTTTTGAGTTAGTAGTCATTAAATTCGATGTAATTTCTTTAGTTTTATCAGTTGAACCGTTTTCGACAAGAATTATTTCATATTTAATTCCTGTTTTTTCACAAATAGAAGCTATTTCATTAAATGAACTCTCTAGAATTTCTTCTTCATTATAAATAGGTATAACTATTGAGAAATTTTGTGAAGTATAATGGGTAGTCATAGACTATACAATAATGGGTATTTCATGAGAGATAAACTAGATTCTTTATTTAAAGCATATGATATTAGAGGGATATATCCGAATGAGATTGACGAAAAGTTGTCTTTTGATATTGGGTATGCATTAAGTAAATATATCAATGATGATACATTTGTCATTGGCCATGATGCTCGTCTATCTTCAGAGAGTTTATTTAAGGCTTTCTCTTCAGGAATTGTTTCAAATGGAAAAAAAATAAAATACATAGGATTAGTTCCTACCGATGTTGTTTATACAATGTCAGGATTATTAAACATGCCTGGAGTTATGGTTACTGCATCTCATAATCCAAAGAACTGGAATGGCTTTAAATTATGTAAGGCTGGTGCAAAACCAATTGGTATAGAGAGCGGGCTAGAAGAGATAAGGCAACTTGTAAGTCCTTCAAGTAATTATCAAGAATTACCTTCTTTCTCTAAGGAGGATATTTTTGAAGATTACCTTACACATATAAAGTCTATTGTGAACTTTAAAGAAATAAACACAAATCTAAAAATTGGGATAGATGGAGGCAGTGGCGTTGCTGGTGCGTTTATTCCAGAAATTCTTGAGAACTTGGGGATAGAATATTCTGGTATTTATCTAGAGCCAGATGGAAACTTCCCTTATCATCCTCCAGATCCATCAAGTAAGGAGAACTTAGAAGATCTTGTAGATTTGGTACTTACAAATAAATTAGATTTCGGTGTAGCTTTTGATGGCGATGCTGACAGAGCAGTTTTCCTAGATAATAAGGGAAATATTATTACGGGTAGCATGATGACAGCAATTATTTCTGATTGGCTATATCGGAAGAATAAAAATTTAAAAGTTGTGCACAATGTAAGTGTCTCACCATCAGTAGTAAATTATTTACTAAACCAAGGGGTTACTATGATTCGCTCGAAAGTAGGGCATTCTTATATTAAGGAAATTATGCATAAAGAAGATGCTGACTTTGGAGGAGAGCACAGTGCACATTTTTATTACAAGGAAAATTATTATGCAGATTCTGCAATTTTAACTTTATTAGTTTTTCTTGAAATATTGTCTAGTAAAGGAAATGAATCTTCTGATTTACTTCTTGACTATAAGTTCCGACCATCATCCGGAGAAATAAATTTTGAAGTTGATGATGTAATAGACAGCCTAAATAAGATCGAGGGCTCTTTTGATGGTTCCTTTGAGAAACTTGATGGATTAACTTATTTTGCAGATGATTACTGGTTTAATATTAGAGGTTCAAATACAGAGGAAAAACTAAGAGTTAATGTTGAAGCTACTAATCAAGCAATATTGTCAGATGTAATTCAACAAATTAAGAATATAATTGGAGTGTAAATGGAAGAGTATCTAAAAACTAGACTAGAACAAGGAAAGAACCCTTTATGGTCTCAAATAACCGAAGAGCTAGAATACTCCAAAGGTATTGAATCAGTTAAGTACGAATCCCTACTTGTTATGGGGATGGGTGGCTCAGGTATAGCTGGCGATGTACTTAAGGTAGTTTCAAATAGTGTCTCAAGTAGAAATATAATTGTAAGAAAAGATTACTCTATTCCTTCATACATTGGAGAACAGAAGCCTTTTTGTTTGTTTATTTCCTATTCAGGCAATACCGAAGAAACAATTTCAGGTTTAAATGATGCTATTAAAAATAATCTAGATTGGGCTGTTATTTCTAGTGGGGGACAGTTAATAGATGAGGCAATAAAGCATGGAAGAGAATATATCAAAATCCCTACGGGGCTTCAACCAAGGAACGCTTTTGGCTACTTAGTACAAGGAGTATGCAGGTTTGTTGACAACAATGAGAGTACAAATATTACTTCCAGAATTAAAGAAGTAACAAATGAAGATATAGATGACGAATTATTTTCATCAGCTCATAACATAGCTAAAGACATAAAGGGAAAGACTTGTTTGATTTATGGGGGGACTCCTGTGACGAGGCTTGTGGCAAGCAGATGGAAAACCCAAATAAATGAAAATGCTAAATCTAGAGCATTCATAGGAGATATTCCAGAAGTTCATCATAACGAGATCTTGTCTTGGGATTCTGATCCTGGGTTTAGTATGGAGAACTATCATTTAGTTATGCTAAGAGACGTATCTAATGAGCATGAACAAATAAGTAAAAGATTCAGTTATACAGAGAAGCTATTAGAAAAAAAAGTATCTTATTCTAGTGTTAACTCTTCATCAGAAGATATATTCGGCGCTTTGATGTCTTTGGTGCTATTAGGGGACCTAATTAGTATTTATTTAGCAGAAGAATTAGGGATAGATACTATGAACATAGATACAATTGAAGAGTTGAAGAAGCTACTGAAAGGGTAAGTTATGTCAACAATCAAGAATCCCGATCTAGCACAAGACGGACATGCAGAAGTTGAGTGGGCATCTAGACAAATGCAGGTTCTAGCAGAAATAAATAATGATTTTTCAAACTCCAAACCCCTTAATGGAATAAAGATTGGGGCTTGTATGCATGTAACAAAAGAAACAGCGAATTTAATGTTGGTCCTGCAGAATGGAGGAGCAAAGGTTTCCCTATGTGCTTCAAACCCACTCTCTACAAATGATTCTGTAGCTGCTTATTTAGTAGAGCAAGGGATAGACGTTCATGCGATTAGAGGTGTTTCTAATGAAGATTTTTATACACATTTAAATTCTGTACTTGATACAGAGCCAGATATAACTATGGATGATGGTGCAGACTTAGTCACCCTACTCCATACAGATAGAGTAGATATAACAGTTATGGGCTCAATGGAAGAGACTACAACAGGGGTGATTAGGTTAAGAGCTATGGAAAAAGAAAACAAATTAAGATTTCCAGCGGTAGCTGTAAATGACTCAGATACTAAACACTTGTTTGATAATCGTTTTGGCACAGGTCAAAGTTCTTTGGATGGAGTAATAAGGGCAACAGATATCTTAATTGCTGGATTGAATGTAGGAGTTATAGGCTTTGGTGACTGTGGAAAAGGTGTTGCAGAAAGAGCCGATGGGATGGGTGCAAAAGTATATATTGTTGAGACAAATCCGGTAAGAGCTCTTGAAGCACAGATGCAAGGTTATAACGTGGTTTCATCAAATACTCTTGCTCAAGTAGCAGATTTGATAATAACTGTAACTGGCAACAAGCATGTAATAAGCAGAGACTTATTTTCAGTTATGAAGAATGGTGTAATACTTGCTAATGCAGGACACTTCGATGTTGAAATTGACTTGGAGTATTTATCTAACAATGCAGAAAGTGTTACCAAAGTCAGAGAATTTGTTGAAAGATATAATTACAAAGATAAGGAAATATTTGTCATTGGTGAAGGGAGATTGGTTAACCTAGTTGCATCTACAGGACATCCAGCCTCTGTTATGGACATGTCCTTTGCAAATCAAGCACTTGCAGCTAAATGGATTAATGAAAATCATAAATCATTAGAGAATATTGTTTATAAGTTACCAAAAGAGGTTGATGAAGAAATAGCCAAAAAGAAACTGTTTCTTATGGGTGGAGAACTACAAGATCTATCTGACGAGCAGAAGACTTACCTATCTTCATGGGAATTTGGTACTAGTTAATTGGTATTTGATAAAGTCCTTAAGGCTGGAAGCGGAAAGCTTTCAAAAGATTTAAATTCTACTGTTAGTGCTATAAATAATTTAGAGAAGCAGTATGAAGAATATTCAGACCAAGAACTTAGAAACGGATTCCTATCTTTAAAACAAAAAGTTACAGATAATATCTTTGGCGCAGAAGTCGAAGGGTTTGCATATGTCAGGGAAGCTGCAAAACGTAAATTAAATCAAAGACATTATGATGTTCAGTTATTTGGAGGTCTTGTTTTACTAAGAAATAAAATTGCAGAGATGAAGACAGGTGAGGGGAAAACTCTTGTCTCTACATTACCTATATCACTTATTGCCCTTCAGGGGGAAGGAGTCCATGTTGTTACGGTGAATGACTATCTAGCAAAAAGAGATGCTGAATGGATGAACCCAATATACGATTGTCTTGGTTTGTCTGTTGGCCTAATTCAAGCAGGGCAAGAGGTGAACGATAAGATTACTGCATACGAAGCAGATATAACTTATGGAACTAATAACGAATTTGGGTTTGACTATCTAAGAGATAATATGGCACAAGATGTTAGTCAACTAGTTCAAAGGGGTTTACACTTCGCACTTATTGATGAAGTTGACTCGATACTTGTAGACGAGTCAAGAACCCCTTTAGTAATCTCAGGGAGGGTTGAGGAGTCAACAAAATGGTACATACAATTTTCTAAAATTGTTAAATCAATGAAAAACAACTTACATTATGAAATTGAAGAGTCTAAACGACAGATTCACCCAACTGAGGAAGGTATAGAATATGTGGAGAATCAGTTAGGTGTCGACAATATCTACGAAGACACTTCTGTGAATTATCTTCATTACTTAACGGCTTCTTTGAGAGCAAAAGAACTCTATACAAAAGACGTAGAATATATCATATCTAATGGTCAGCTAAATATAGTTGATGAGTTTACAGGAAGAGTTTTAGAAGGACGGAGGTATTCAGAAGGGTTACACCAGGCGTTAGAGGCAAAAGAAGGACTTAAAGTACAAGATGAAAACCAAACCCTTGCCACAGTAACATTTCAAAATTTCTTTAGATTGTATAGCGGTCTTGCTGGTATGACTGGGACAGCTAAAACTGAAGAGCAAGAGCTTGTGCAGATATATAACCTAGAAGTAATTGAAGTTCCAACAAATAAAGAGATATCCCGTATAGATAATGAAGATGTTATATATAAAACAAAAGAAGCGAAACTGAATGCTGTTATATCTGACATAAAGGAGAGAAGTGAAAAAGGACAGCCAGTATTAATTGGCACTGTTTCTATAGAATCTTCTGAACAAATTTCAACTTTACTAACCTCTGAAGGTGTCATTCATTCTGTATTAAATGCAAAAAATCACGAAAAGGAAGCTTTAATTATTGCTCAGGCAGGAAGGTCAGGAGCAGTTACTGTTGCAACAAATATGGCAGGTAGGGGTGTTGATATTAAGCTCGGAGGCAACCCAGATGTACTTAACTCAGTAGATGAGGAAGAAATGCAAGAAGGCCATTTAACAATTGAAAACGAGAATAAGGAGGTATTGGACTCTGGGGGGCTTTATGTTTTAGGAACAGAACGTCATGAATCAAGAAGGATAGATAATCAATTAAGAGGAAGGTCTGGCAGGCAGGGCGATCCAGGAGAGTCTAGATTTTATATAAGTTTAGAAGACGATTTAATGAGACGTTTCCAAGGTGAAAGAATTCAAGGAATAATGGATAAATTAAATTTACCTGATAATGAAAGAATTGAGCAAAAAATGGTTTCCAAAAGCATTGAAAGAGCACAAGCGCAAGTCGAATCTCTGAACTTTGAAATAAGAAAGAATGTTCTTAAGTTTGATCAGGTATTAAATCAGCAAAGAGAAGTGATCTATAAATGGCGTAAGAGACTACTTGACTCAAAAGAGAATAGAGAACTAGTTTGTGAATGGAAAGAAGATGTTTTTGAGGAAATAGATTTGCAGTATGACCAACTTAAATTATCTTTTGAATCAATTGAAGACTACAAGGAAAATCTACAAGAAATTCTTGCTAGTGTATTGAATGAAAAAAATAGAAAGTTATTTTTAAGCAACTATGACATGGATCCTAAATCGGAATTTGAGTTAAAAAATATTCTTGATATGTTATTTCAAAACAGAATGGAAGATGATGGGTTTTGGGATGTGGGAAGAATGGCCTCACTTTCTTTTGTAGATCAATCATGGAGGGACCATCTAGCTGAGATGGACCATATAAGAACAGGAATAGGATTAAGAGCAATGGGGCAAAGAGATCCTCTTGTAGAATACCAAAAAGAAGGTTACGATTTATTTGAGGAATTAGTTACTAGAGTTAAGTTTTCAGTAATCCGTGTATTGCTTAATTTTGAAAAAGAAATAATGGCAAATACTGAAGAAAAGGTGCAGAATGTAAATAAGAAATCAATTGGTAGGAACGATCCCTGCCATTGTGGTTCTGGTAAGAAATATAAAAGGTGTCATGGGTAATGTATAAAGAATTAGTTGAAAAGAATAAAGAACTCCAAGAAAGGCTCGACGCTGCGAAGGAGTATCTTTGACTATAACAAGAAATTAACGAGACTTGAGGAAATTAAGAGGGATATGGAGAGCCCAAATTTTTGGGAAGATAAGTCATATGCCACAAAAATATCTAGAGAATCTTCAAGCCTGATTAGAGTTCTGGATTTGTTGGAGGAAATTGAAAAAGAATTATCAGATAACTCAGAGTTAATCGAAATAAGTAAAGAAGATATGACATATCTAGAAAAGCTTTCATCTTCTTTGGGGGTAATTGAGAAAAAAATATTAGAGCTTGAAGAAGAATCTCTTTATTTCAGTGAGTATGACAATCATGAAGCATTATTGTCAGTCAATGCTGGCGCAGGAGGGGTTGATGCACATGATTGGGCAGAGATGCTTTATCGCATGTATACAAGATTTCTTGAGAAGAGTAATATCCCTTATCAAGTTGAAGAATTATCAGAAGGGGAAGAGGCAGGAATTAAATCTGTTAGCTTGCGGATAGAGAGCTTCAGATCCTATGGATTGCTTGAATCAGAAAGAGGGGTACATAGATTAGTTCGAATTAGTCCTTTTGATTCAAATAAAAGGAGGCATACTAGCTTTGCTGGAGTAGACGTGGTTCCGATTATTGAAGATGAGGATATAGTTTTAGATAATGATGATTTAAGAATTGATGTTTATAGATCTTCAGGAGCTGGAGGACAGCATGTAAATACTACAGATTCAGCAGTAAGGATTACACACTTACCAACAGGAATAGTTGTAGCGTGCCAGGCTGAAAGATCTCAATTACAAAATAAGAATAGAGCATTACAGATACTAAAATCAAAACTGATTTC
>CEUZ01063441.1_pt1 | contig 15054 bp, 16 predicted proteins | sample 361511 | NCBI WGS metagenome assembly CEUZ01 (sample SAMEA2622822, study PRJEB7988) | marine metagenome | biome: marine biome (ENVO:00000447); feature: surface water layer (ENVO:00002042); material: "saline water (ENVO:00002010), including plankton (ENVO:xxxxxxxx)" | depth 5 m
ATAGCTTTTATTCCAATTCTTTGGGGATTATCATCAAATGTTATTATTCCTTGGCTCAAAGATATTAATGGATCTTTAGTTTATGTTTCACTTACCGCAAGTTTAGGAGGGCTTTTGATTAGTTGGTTTGTAGGAATAAAACTACCCGGCTTGGAATATAATAACCAGGTAGTTGAAGCTGCATTTAGAAAAGAATTAGTTTACGGTGAAGATGATAGGATAGAGTATGCTAAACCACCTACGATACTTGAATTATTCGCTGGTATAAAATTTAATTATCATCGTTTATTTTTACACTATGGTTATTTTGACTTATGGGTAATCATGTACAATCAAACAATGATAATAGTTCCATACATAATTATGGGTCCAGGTTTATTTACAGGAGCTATGACCCTAGGCATTCTAATACAAACTTCTAGTGCTTTTAGAGAGGTTCAGGGTAGTTTCTCATTATTCATTCAAAATTGGACAAGAATTACTGAACTTAGATCAATATACAGACGGCTTTCAGAATTTGAAAAAGCAATAGGTTATAAGGATCCAAATAAACCACTTCCTGTTAAAGAAAGACTATAAAATGGACCTTATAGTCAAATTAATTGACGTTCTATTTCCTGTTTTTTTAGTCATAGGTATAGGTTATTGGTACGGTAAAAAAGATCCCAAATTTGACACCAAATTTATTACTACATTTGCAGGCAATTTTGGTTTACCTGCTATTATTTTTTACTCTTTAACTAGTACAAACATAAGTATGGAGCTGTTTTTAAGATTTTCATACTACATTACATTATATGTAATAATTTTTGCAGTTATAGGAATAATTATATTAAAAATACTTAAAAAAGATATTTATAGATTGCTACCACCATTAATCTTGCCAAATACAGGGAATATGGGCATGCCACTATGTTTGTTTGCGTATGGAAAAATGGGTTTAGCTATAGCAACAGCCGCTACAGCCATGATTTTAGTTTTCCATTTTAGCGTTAATATATTACTAGCGAGTAAAAAATTTTCAATAAAACCTCTGTTAAGATGCATTCCTGTTTATGCTTTATTGGTTTCTTTGTTATTTGTTTATTTTGAAATTCCCTCACCCATATTTTTAGAAAATGCAACTTTTTTAATTGGTTATTCAACAATTTTTTTAGTTTTAATGTCATTAGGTATTGCATTATCTAAACTTAAAGTTTTTTCATTTAGAGAAACTTTTATTTACTCAATTATAAGAGTTGTTATTGGTCCTATTGTTGGCTTTGGTTTTGTTAAATTTTTTAACCTTACCGGCGTAGAAGCTGGCGTTATGTTTATTCAAGCATCAATGCCATCAGCAATCCTTACTTACTTGGTTAGTAAAATTTATTCACCTAAAAAAATATCTGATAGCATTGCAAGCACAGTTGCTTTATCAACTTTCTTATCCTTTTTTACTTTAATTGTTGTAGTATTCATTTCCTTGAAATACTTTAATTAGTAGTGAAAGCAATATTCTATAATTTGTTAGCTTGGGCAATATTACCTTTTATGGATACTATTGCTAAATACCTAAGTGCTGATTTATCCTTTTTTCAAATAACATGGGCTAGATACTTCTTTACTGTTTTTTTCACTTTGCCTTTTATGTTTTTTTTCTTTAGAAAAAATTTAACGTGGAGTTCTCAACCTAAGTTGCAAACTTTTCGAGGATTGACTTTATTTTGTGCCAATGTTCTTTTCTTTTATTCTATCTCTGTGATTTCAATGGCAAAAGCTTTAACTCTTGCTTTTGTAGCACCATTAATAACTACAGCCTTATCTCCAATTTTTTTGAGTGAAAAAGTAGGTTTTAAAAGATGGTCTGCTGTAGTAGTTGGATTTATAGGAAGTTTAATTGTAATTAGACCTGGTTTTATAGAATTTAACCTAGCAAGTGTAGCTGCTTTAGGAACAGGTTTTTTTTATGGTATTTATCTAGTAATAACTCGCAAGCTACACACGTCTGATAGTCCTTTATTAACTTTATTGTTAACCGGTGTAGTGGGGGCTATTATTGGCTCATTTGTTGTTCCTTTAGTCTGGGTAAATCCAACTTTTAATCAATGGTCTTTGTTGGCTTTGATGGGTATCTTTGCTTGTTTAGGTCATTTTTTTTTAATTTTATCTCTTAAATATGCTGATGCGTCTAAATTGGCACCCTTTGGATATTTTGAAATTGTCACAAACGTTATGCTAGGTTATTATTTTTTTGGTGATTTTCCTAATTATTGGACCTGGACTGGTTTAACTATAATTGTTTTCTCAGGTATTTACATATCAATCAGGGACAGGTCTTCAGTTTTACTCAGGTAGAATACTTAAGTATTACTTTAAGTATAATAAAATATATAATAAAATCATGTAGTTAAATGTTATATTTAATGTTAATTATAATATAAAAAATTAAAATTAAAACAGATGAAATAAGCATTTAAAACAGCCATTTATTGTAAAGATAATATTAATAAAGGTAAAAACGAGAATAATTTGGCAATAAATTTCCATTAAAAAAGAAAAAAAACGAATTTTGAAAATTCTTAATTTAAAGGGTTGCAGTATGGGAATATAGCGTTTAAACGGCCATAGAAGGGGTGTATTTAAGAATTTGGACCTAAACACTACAACTGGAAGGTGAATACATTAATTTTAAAAAAAAGGGGCCAAAAAAGCTAAAAAGTGTCGAAAATTAAGGATTATTCGAGTATTTAGAATGTAATTTAGCCTTTCTTTTTGGTCCTACAAATAACAAGGTCCAGGCACACTTTCCGTTAGGAATCTTAAGACTATGTCGACTGTTGTACTTTCTGAACCCAATATAACCAGGCTTTCTCCAAAAAGTACCCTTTTCTGTAGTCTCCCAATAGCCTCCTTTAAGCATAATAGTAATATATGACCAGTAATGGTCATGTAAGTCTCCTAAATCGCTTTTTAAAAGCTTATGAATGAATATATTGAATGGAAACCACTTAGGTCTATTTCTAAAAAAAGGGTAATAACGGACTACAAATGGCTCAGCATCTTTATAATCAGGCCAACTTGGACCTCTATCTAATATAATTCGCTTTCTTTTGCCAAACATAATTAAAGTTAATATAATTCATTACTTGACATCTTTGAATCTATAATATATTACTAATGATAATTAATTGTTATCGATAGTGATTCATATGAATGATTTAATAACTAACGTAAAAGCTTTACACGAAGAAACTCTTAATAATCTTAAAAGTTCTAAGTCTAGCAATACTATAAGAGCTTATAGATCAGATTTTAAAGACTTTGCTGCTTTTTGTAATAAAAACGGTTTTAAACCTCTTCCAACTAATTCAAAAATTGTATCTTTATATTTAACACATTTGTCTATCAAGGGAGCAAAAATGAGCACCTTAAGACGTAGGCTAGTATCAATTGCAATGATTCATAAATTAAAAGGTCATTACTTAGATACAAAACATCCGATAATTATAGAAAATCTTATGGGAATTAGTCGTAAAAAGGGAAACTATCAAAGAGGAAAAAAACCTATTTTAATCAATCAGTTAAAAGCAATAGTTAATGTAATAGATAACGAAAAAACAGAAGAAATAAAAAAAATTAGAGACAAAACATTAATATTAATTGGATTTGGGGGTGGTTTTAGAAGAACAGAGTTAGTTTCTATAGATTACGAGGACATCGAATTTGTTCCTGAGGGAGTTAAAATTTTTATAAGAAGATCAAAGACCGACCAATTTGGTGAAGGAATGACAAAGGGTCTACCCTACTTTTCTTCTCAAACTTATTGTCCTGTATTGCATCTAAAAAAATGGATTGAATTATCAAATATTAAATCAGGTTCGCTATTTAGAAAATTCAATAAAGGTTTTAGTTTAAGCGAAAATCGTTTAACAGATCAAACAATTGCTTTACTGTTAAAAAATTATCTTAAAATGGCGGGAATTGAGAATAAAAACTACTCAGGTCATAGTTTGAGATCAGGTTTTGCTACCGCCACGGCTGAATCGGGCGCCGATGAAAGAAGCATAATGGCCATGACTGGTCACAAGACAACGCAAATGGTAAGAAGATACATTAAAGAAGCAAATTTGTTTAAAAATAATGCTCTTAATAAAATTAAAATATAAATAAAATTATTTATTCCCAAATATATTTATATTTACCTTTAGTACCAAACGTTTTACATGTTATATAATCAGAAATAATTAAATTATTGAATATTTTAAAATATCGTCTTTTACCATTTTTCGATATTTTGTTAATTTTTTGCATATTTCCACACAATTTATCCATTTGGTTTAATAAATCTTCAACATTTTTGTAGAATCCCATCTCATTCTCAGAAAAAAACTTAGAATAACCAACCCTACTATCGATAAAAGTCATTATTCCATTAGCAACTAAAGAAGCTATTCTGTTGCTTGAATAAAATTTCATGGGTCTTCCCCTGCTTAAATTTAATGCCATTTTGCATTTAGCTATTTCTTTATAAAATTGATAGTTCCACTTAGGTTGTTCATCAGCATAACCCAGTATATTGAAAGTAAATTCTTTATTTTTATGAATAAGATTATTTATAAATATTTCTCTGTCATCAATATTTCTTTTTTTGAGCTTCCCATAATTAACCCCATGACTTAAAGCAAAAAAGAGATCCTTGTATCTATTGCTATTGTTATAAATTTCTAAATTTTCTATATTTTCATCTGCAGGAATTGGCATAAAGTTCATCTTATTTTTGGGAATTTTTGTTTTGATCGGATCAGGATGTGTAGTTACAAAGTATTGATCTATTAAGTCTTGATTTTTTTCAATAAGATTTAAGTTATTTTGAGCATTGGGGCCACCTTTAATTAAATGATCTTCATACCAAAGAGCAAATCTAGTTTTAAAGTTCGTTTTAATTTTATCAATAGTGCTATAATCTAGAATATTGTTGTGACCCAAAACAATAAGATCTGGTTTATAATTTTGTGCTATATTAAAAATTTTATCATTTATGGCTGATGAGTTTCTAATAAGAGATCTGCTGTTAAAATCTCTATAACTAAAATTTATAGTATCATGTGAGTTTCTAATAAAACCTTTAGAAATTTTACTTGCTATGGAAATATTAAATAATCTATGATCATTTTTTTCATCAAAATTTCCTATATGAAGTATTTTGAGATTTCTATCTTTGATGTAGTTAATTTTTTTTTGTAAAAGATTTTGCTTTAGATTATCGATTTTATAAACAAGCAGATCTATTTTGTGTAAAACATTTTTGAAATTTGATTTTTGAATTTTATTAAGTAGCGTTTTATCAGTTATAATTTTTTTAATAAGTCTTTCTAATGAATTTGAATTTAAGTCTTTAAGAACTAAGTTAGTTTTAAAAGTTTCTCCCAAACCTCCCCTATTGCTAGTTATTGTTGCACAACCATACGCAGCTGACTCCATAGCTGTTCGACCAAAAGGTTCTTGCCATCTTGAGCATACGACAGAAATTGAACTCTTTTTATAAAAATTTAATATTTCTTTATGGGGCAACCAGTTTAGTATTTTATAATTTTTATGCTTAAAAGCATGAACTTCTCTTCTTTCATTTCCTATTGCATATACGTTCCAATCATTAAATTTTTTTAAAATTTTTAAGGTTGCCTTTCCGAAAATGTCATAACCTTTTGAAGTGTTAAGTTTTCCCGTAAAAATAATTAACTTTTCTTTTTTAGGAAATTTTTTTAGTTTTTTTATTGCAGGATATAAAATCTCACAATTATTTTTATGTTGAAATGGAAGACCCTCAAAAAATTTGTTCATTACCCACTTACTAACAAAATAAATTTGATCGCAATTATTAACAATATACAATCTTTCCTTAACAGTTCTAGAATATCTTAAATCTTGCGGATTGTTATGATAAATAAATATAAATTTGCACTTTATTTTTTTTTTTATTAAATAGACCAAAGATTCTGGCCTATTATGAATTTCAACTATTTCAAAATTATATTTATCAAATAACTTATAGAATTTTTTTGTATAAGAATAATTCTTTCTAAAATTAATTTTTGATATATCTAAATTTACAAAATTGCTTGTTATAGGCTTTTTATTTTTTACCAGGTCTCCAAAAACTAAAGTTTCTTTTATTAGTTTGCTTTTACTTAAATAGTCCTTAACCCAAATCGATGCAGCAGCCGCTTCATCAGATGTATATTTTTCTTTGTATGGGAGCAATATTGCTATTTTTTTTTTCATTTAAATTTGTTCTTTATATAATTTCTAAGCTTTCTATTTTTCTTTATATAATATTCTCTAGAAATTGCTTCTTTTTTTGTAAAACATTTTTCAAAATATAAGACTTCCCAATATCTACCCCTTGTAAATTTAGCTCCTAATCCTTTGTTGTGAAGTTTTAATCTTTTACCGAGATCTTTTGTGTGCCCAACATAAGTGGTTAACTTTGATTTATTAGTGTTTTTTAAGAGATAAACATAATAAGTCATTATTTAGTATTAATTATGGCGGTCCCACGGGGAATCGAACCCCGATTAGATGATTGAAAACCATCTGTCCTAACCGTTAGACGATGGGACCTATTAAAATAACCTTTTATTTATTATATATTTGATATTGTTTCAATGATCAAATTTAACTAATGAAAAATTTAAAAGAAGAAATTCAAATTGCAGTAAATTTTTTTAAGGCAGGTGATTTATCAAAAGCTGAAAACCTTAGCAAAAACCTAATAAATGAGAATCCTAAAGTGGCTTTTTTATATAATTTATTAGGTCTTATAAAAGCTAAGCAAAATAAATTCGAGGAAGCTAAAAACTTTTATGAAAAAGGTATCAAAATAGATCCAAATTTTGCATTGCTTTATAATAATATAGGCCTTTTATATAGCCATAAAAATCACGAAGATAATTTTAAGAAAGCTGAAAATTATTTTAAAAAAGCTATATCCGTAAATGATAAAATTCCTGAGCCATATGTAAACATGGGCAGTTTGTATAATTCATTAAATAGATATGATGAAGCTATAAAATTATATAAGAAAGCTATTGATATTAATTCTAACTTAACTTTTGCTCATTACAATCTAGGAATACTCTATATAAACTTAGGGGAATTCAATGAAGCAAAAAATCATTTGATCAAAACAATTAATATAGATCCAAATTTTGCACCAGCTCAAAGATCTTTGAGTAGATTGATTAATTATAACGAGAAAAATGAAATTTTTGAAAAATTAGTTAAAGCTTATAAATCTTCGACAAACGAAGATAATAAAATTCATTTATGCTTTGCATTAGGAAAGGCTTACGAAGACAAAGCTGATTATGATAATTCGTTTAAGTTTTATAAGGAAGCAAATAATATTTATAGAAAAAAAATTAATTTTTCCATTAATAAAGAAATAGAAAATATAAAAATGATAAAAAATATTTTTTCTAAAGAAAAAATAAAAAAATATTCAATTTTAGGTTTTGATTCGAAAAAACCTATATTTATTGTAGGAATGCCAAGATCAGGAACAACTTTGGTTGAGCAGATTATTTCAAGTCATCCTATTGTTTTTGGTGCTGATGAAGTTGAATATATACCTAGACTAATAGAGAAAAATATTAAAAAAATAAAGACCGAGTTCAATTATGACAAAGACCTTTTAAAAAATATTGGCCAAGAGTATATAAACGAGATCAATATTTTGTCTAATCATGCAGAAAGAACTACAGATAAACTTCCAATTAACTTCTTATGGATTGGATTTATTAAAATGATCCTACCAAACGCCAAAATTATACACTGTAGTAGAAATCCTAATGATAATATATTTTCGATATTTAAAAATCATTTTCCTGGTGATAAAATAAAATTTGCATACAACTTGGATGAAATTGTTGATTTTTATAATATTTATTTAAATCTAATGGATTATTGGAAAAGTATTTTACCTAATTTTATTTATAATGTTAAATATGAGGATCTTGTTTCAAATACAAAAGTTGAAATTGAAAATGTTTTAAAATTTTGTAATTTAACTTGGGCAGATGAATGTTTAAAATTTTATGAAAATAAAAGAGCAATTAAAACAGCTAGCAATTCACAAGTTAGGAATAAAATATATAAAAGCTCAATTAATTCATGGGTAAATTATGATAAAAATTTGAGTAAGTATTTTAAAAGATTGAATAACTAATTTTTTAAGACAAATTTTCTTATATATTTTTTTAAATCAATTTTTCCGAAATGTTTATAAACCTTATTAGATAAATTCATATTAGTTAATGCAGATGCATATCTCTCCCCTGGTCTTCGTGGCAAATATTTTATTTTAGAACCAAACATTTTAGCTACTTTTAAAATTGAATAACTTTTATGGTGAGAAATACTGTAATGTCTACAAAGATTTTTTTTCCATGCTAAATAGCAAGTCTGTACAGTATCTTGAATATGGGTAAATCTTCTAGTTTGATTACCAGGTTTTACAACAGGTAATGGTTTTTGTTTTTTAAAGTTATTTTCAAATATTCCTATTACAGTAGCCATTCTACCTTTGCATATTTGATGTGGACCATAAACATTATAAAAATAGATTACTTCATACTTAAATTTAAACCATTTTTTCAAATTTTCTAAAAGCTCCAAATTTTTAGCTTTCGTAAATGCATAAGGCGAAAGATTTTTATCATTACCTTTATTTCCTAAAGATGCTGATGTTGCAGAATAAATTAATTTAATTTTATTTTTTAAGCAGAAGTTAAATACAGCATTAGTTCCCACGGAATTTGAGCTAAGACATTCATTCATATTTATAAAGCTTTGATAAATTCTCGCAAATTCTCCAAAATGAAATAATGAATTAATAGTTTTAGGATACTTTAAAGTATTTGAAATATTTTTAGTATCAGCATTAACATATGTTACTCGACTACTTTTAATATGATTTTTTTTTGAACCAGATGTATAGTTATCAATACTAATTATTTTAAAATTTGTTTTTTCAAGCAATAGATTGATTAAATTTGTTCCAACGAAACCTGCGCCACCAGTTATAACAATTTTGTTTTTTTTCATTTTATAAATTTATAGATAATCCATCGTAAGCTGGTAAAACATTTTTTGGGAGTTTATTCAACAATAAATCATAATCAATGTCATGATGAAGGTTGGTAAGTATTGTTTTCTTAGGATTTAATCTTTGGTGAATAAACAATGCTTCTTTTAAATTAAAATGCGATGGATGCTTATCATATTTTAGGCAATCTATAATCAAATATTTTAAATTTTTTAATATCTCTAAATTTACAATAGACATATCGTTTGTGTCACTTATGTAAGCAGATTTTTCGAAAATATATGCAACACTATTTGTTCTACCGTGTTTAGCATTAAATGTTCTAAATAAAATTTTTTCTTTATTTTTTCCGATTGAGAATTTTTTTTTAATTATATTAGGTTTAACAATAGCTGGATAATCAATTTTTTTTTTAAATAAATAATCTTGTCTGTGTTTTAATTCCTTAATAGTTTTAGAGTTGCCATAAATATTAATTCTTTTTCTGTGTCGCCAGAAAAAAGGTCTTAGTTCAAACAAACCATTTGTTTGATCGGCATGTTCATGGGTGAATATAACTGATGTAATATTTTTTACTTTATTGGAAAGTAATTGATTTTTAACATCAGGAGATGTGTCAATTAAAACAATATTTTTTCCTTTCATTATTAAAGCAGAGCACCTGGTTCTTATATTTTTTTTATTATTTTTTTTACATTTTCCCCAAACTCCATCAATTCGTGGAACTCCAACGGAACTTCCGCACCCTAAAATTATTAATTTTGATTTCATTTATTGGCCAACTTAAAAAGTTTTCTGAAATTGTTAGTTGTATATGATATTATTTCATCTTTTGATACATTTTTAATTTCGGATAATTTATCAATAGTATGAACAATGTAAGATGGTTCGTTTGCTTTTCCTCTGAAAGGCACAGGGGCCAAATATGGTGAATCAGTTTCCACAAGTAAATTATTAAGAGGAATAGAAGAAACAGCGTCTCTTAACTCGCCTGTTTTACTGAATGTAATAATACCACTAACAGAAATATAACAATTTAAGTCAATTAACTTTTTAGCAAATTCTTTACTACCCGTAAAACAATGTATTAAAAATTTTGTTTGTAAATTTTGAAATTCACTTTTTATAATTTCGAAAGTATCTTTCTCAGCATTTCTAGTATGAACAATAATAGGAACTTTAAGTTCGGATGCTGCGTAAATGTGTTCTAGAAATAATTTTTTTTGTATTTTTTTATCGCTATGATTATAATAAAAATCTAAGCCTGTTTCCCCAACACCAATTATTTTATTATTTTTTTTAATCTTATCGCATATGAATTTAGAATTTACAAATTCATACTTTTTACTCTCATGAGGATGTATGCCAAAAGTTCCATGAATATTTTTATATTTGTTTACAATTAGCTTAATTTTATCAAAACTATCTAGAGTAGTGCAAATAGTAAGTAAATTTTCTACGTTATTAGATTTTGCTCTGTTAACTATGTTGTCTAATTGATCAAACAAATTTGGAAAATCTAGATGACAATGTGAATCTGCAATCATTAATCAAATTTTTTATACAAAATATTAAGATCTTCGATCGTAACTTTGGTGTTTAATAAACTTTCACCATCTAAAAATCTTAAATTTCTTTTTTTATCATTTAAATTGAGGGCGTCTAGTACTTTTTTGGTAGACTTTGGCATAATTGGGTTAAGAAGTATTGATATTTTTGCAATTTGTTCCAAAGAAATGAATAAAATATTATTCATTTTATTAATATTTTTTTTTTTAATTTTCCATGGTTGTTCATCATTTATATATTTGTTTGTAAGAAAACTTATATCTATAACGGATTTTATATAATTATTTAAATTTTGATCTTCCATATCCACCTTTATTTTAGTTAGTAAAATTTTAGTTTTATTTATTATTTCTTTATCAGACGCTGAATATTTTTCATCTGTTTTTACTTCACTATTGCAATTTTTCTTAATAAATGAAAAAACTCTCTGGCATAAATTTCCAAAATTATTTGCTAGATCGCTATTTATACAGTTTTCAAGACTTTTGAGTGATATATTACCATCACTTCCATGAGAAACTTCCTTCATCAAATAATATCTAAGTTCATCTATGCCATAACTTTTAATTATTTCGAGTGGGTTTAAAATATTACCTTTAGATTTTGACATTTTTTCATCACCAGATAAAATCCATCCATGGCCAAATATTCTTTTTGGAGGTATAATTTTTGCAGCAAGTAAAAAAGCCGGCCAATAAATTGCGTGGAATCTTAATATGTCTTTTCCTATTACATGTAATGACGCAGGCCAAAATTTTTTGTATAAATCATCATCTGTATTAGGATAGTTAAGTGCACTCAAGTAATTTGTAAGAGCATCCAGCCAAACATAAATTACATGTTTATCATTATTTGGCACCTTGATGCCCCATGTAAATGAAGTTCTACTTACGGATAAATCTTTTAAACCACTTTTCACAAAATTTACAACTTCATTTTTTCTTGATAATGGCAAAATAAACTTTTGATTGTTCTGATAGAATTCAAGTAATTTATTTTGCCACGCTGATAATTTAAAAAAATATGAATCCTCTTCAACCCACTCAACTTGAGAACCTGAAAAAGTTGAAATTTTTTTTCCATTTTTCTCTATAATTTCGTCAGGATTATAGTAGGCTTCATCTGACACCGAATACCACCCTTTGTATTTTGATAAATAAATATCTCCAGAATTTACAAGTTTATTCCACAAATCGTTTACAGATTTATAGTGTCTATTTTCAGTTGTTCTAATAAAATCATCGTTTGATAAAAAAAGTTTTACTGTTAAATCTTTAAATACTTTTGATATTTTGTCACAAAATAATAGAGGGACCATTCCTGCTGATTCAGCAGATTTTTGAATTTTCAAACCGTGTTCGTCCGTTCCTGTAAGAAAATGAACGTCATTACCATTTAGTCTCATATACCTTGCAAAAACGTCCGCAAGTATACTTGAGTAAGCATGCCCCATATGAGGTTGACCAGATGGGTAGTATATTGGTGTCGTAATATAAAAATTATTTTTTTTACTCATTTATTTTTCTTTTTATAGATAATGAAGGTTTAAATCTAACAACCTTTCTTTTTGATATTTTTGTTTCAACTCTTGTTTTAGGGTTTCTTCCAATTCTTTCATCTTTATTAAAAACTTCAAACGTTCCAAAGGATGTGATTTTTACTTTATTAGTCTTAATTAAATCAACTATTAGTGTTTCAAAAAAATTATCAACTATTTCTGAAGATAAATTTTTAGAAAAACCTAAATTCTTATATATTGAATTATATAAGCTTTTTCTATTAAAATTCTTTTTAACCATTAATTAAAAATATTACTGTATTATTTAACCGTCAACGGTAATTAAATTTGACTGAATCTTATCAATTAAATTTCCTTTAACTATTTTATTACAAACATTTATAGAATGAGCAAAACCTACGGCATCAGTTGAACCATGACTTTTTACAACAGGTTTTTGTAAACCCAACAAAATGGCGCCATTATATTTTCTAGGATCCAATTTTTCCTTAAATTTTTTCAATGATCTATAAGATAAAATAACAGACAATTTATTTAACGACTCTTTTAAACTTTTCGTTATAAAATTTGCTGTACCTTCGGCAGTTTTTAAAGCTATGTTTCCTGTAAAACCATCGGTAATTATAACATCTACACCACCTTCCATTATGTGATTTCCTTCAATATAACCAGTAAATTCCAAATTTTTCTTTCTATTGTTTTTTAAAATGCTATAGGTTTTTTTAAGAACGTCGCTACCTTTAATTTCCTCTAGTCCAACATTAAGTAAGGCAACTTTTGGATTTTTGTTATCAAAAAGAGATTTAAATAGCGCTGAACCCATACAAGCAAAATCTAATAAGTTTTTTTCGTCACATTCTATATTAGCACCTAAATCTAATACAACATTCATGCCAATCTTATTTGGCCATAGAGCTGCAAGAGCTGGTTTGCTTATACCTTCTATTGAATTTAATAAAAGTCGCGAAATGACAAGTAATGCTCCAGTGTTACCAGCAGATAAAGAAATATCTGTTTTTTTATCCTTCAAAGACTCTATAGCTTTCCACATACTTGAGTCTTTTCCTCTTTTTGCAGCGGTAAGAGGGCTTTCGTTATCTAAAATTTTATCAGTAGTATTAATAATCTCATAATTTTCTTTAGCAATTTTTGTTTTATTGATTTCTCTTTTAAGAAATTCTTCGTCACCATATAGATAGAAAAAATTATCTTTATTTGATCGAAGTGAAATTTCTATCCCAGATATAATTTTTTTTGGGGAACCCTCTCCACCCATTGCATCAACAGCAATCTTAACATTATCAGACATATATTAATAAAGATAATTTATTTTTTTGGTTCAAGTATTTGTTTGCCGTTATAAAGACCTGTTTTTAAATCAAGATGATGGGATAATCTATATTCTCCAGTTTTTTTATCTTCGATTATGTTTACCGAAGAAATTCTATGATGAGATCTTCTTTTATTTCTTCTAGATTTTGAAGTTTTACGTTTTGGTACAGCCATGTGTTTATCTATTTAAAATTAAAATTTATTTCACCTTTTAATACACTATCAGAGCTTAAATCAAAACAAAAAGCTTGAAATTGATTAAAATAGTTAATTAAAAGGTCATTATTAGGGTGTTTCAGGTCATTGTTTATTTCTAATAATTTTAAAAAAAGTGCTTTTTTATATTTATCATTCTTTTTGTTAAATGTTTCACATTCAATTAATATATTATAAAAAGATTTAACAAGGTATTTCATGCTTTTATTTACAGACACATCGCCATATCCAAGTTCTCTCATATTTAGTTCTATATTTTTAAATATTGTATCGAAAACTTTTTGATAAAAATCCTTATATTTGCTTTTGTCGGAGTCATGTTTTATTTTGATAAAAATAAAAGAAATGTGAATAAAAATTAAATGTATACGATTTTGAAAAGTGTCAGATAAACCAAAGTCAGTATAAAATAATTTATTTCGTGATAATAATAGAATTTTATTGTATATTAAATTTTTATTAGAGTCTTGTGGCTTTGATTCTTTTAACATATGAAAAATGTATTAATAATATTATTTGTTTTACTTTTTACTTATAGCTGCAGTCAAAATAAAGTTATAAAATCTCATGGAATATCATATTTAAATAAAAGAGAAAAGTTAATTATTGTTAAACAGTCAAATAAGAATGATACCGTAGAAGTGCTTGGTCAACCATCGACCAAAGGTGTTGTTGATGACAACGTTTGGATTTATATAGAGCGTACAAGAACCAAAGGTAAATTTATGAAGTTAGGCAGAAGTTACTTAGCAAAAAATAATGTTTTGGTTCTTGAATTTGATAAGTATGGAATTTTAGAGAGAAAAGAATTTTTTAATATAGAGGACATGCAAAAAATAAAATTTGCTAAGGATATTACTGAAAATGAGATTAGAAAAGAAAATTTTATTGAGAGTTTTTTGTCTAGCGTAAGACAGAAAATGATATCAAAAAGAAAATAATTATTAATGAGCTATAACAGCTAATAGTAATAAAGCCACAATATTAGTAATCTTAATCATTGGATTAACTGCGGGTCCGGCAGTATCTTTATAGGGATCACCAACAGTATCGCCTGTGACAGCAGCTTTATGTGCTTCTGAACCCTTGCCACCAAATTTACCATCTTCTATATACTTTTTTGCATTATCCCATGCACCACCACCAGCTGTCATAGAAATTGCAACAAATAAACCTGTAACAATAACACCCAATAACATGGCACCCACCGCAGATAATGCTGCTTCTATTCCACCAATTAAAAATATAACTAGATATAAAATAATGGGAGATAAAACAGGTAAAAGTGATGGTATTATCATTTCTTTAATAGCTGCTTTAGTTAATAAATCTA
>CEUZ01005384.1_pt1 | contig 15046 bp, 14 predicted proteins | sample 361511 | NCBI WGS metagenome assembly CEUZ01 (sample SAMEA2622822, study PRJEB7988) | marine metagenome | biome: marine biome (ENVO:00000447); feature: surface water layer (ENVO:00002042); material: "saline water (ENVO:00002010), including plankton (ENVO:xxxxxxxx)" | depth 5 m
CAAAATTGACCCAGAAGCATTTTCTTTAAAAATTGAAAAATCAACAACTACAACTTATACTGGAGAAAAAATAGTGTGTGAAAAAACTTTTAAACCATGGACCATAGATAAAGACCATCAGCTTGTTAAGTTATTAGTTGAATCAGTTAAAAAAAATGAAATAGAAGTTGATATAGGTTATTGGGGATTTTGTACAAATGGCGTAGAGTCAATGGGTAACAGAAAAATAAACACTATTGGTTTTGGGCCTGGTGATGAAGAATTAGCTCATACAACTAATGAATATGTTGAGATAGATCAACTTATCAAGTGTTGTAACGTATATCGAGATTTAATTAATTTAATAGATAATCAATAATAATTTTAATTAAAATAATTCTAAAACATTAATTAATTTATTGAAATTATTTCAATTAATATAAGAATATTTAATATAATTTTTTTTTATTTATTAATACCTCCAAAATAATTCAAGGAGTAATAATGAAAAATAATAAACTAATTGCAATAATTGCAGTTTTTACTTTGGTTTTTAGTAATCTTTCTTTAGCGGATGATAATGTCTATGGACCTTATCCTATAACGTTAAAGGGTTATTCAGGAGATAAAACTAATTCAGTATCGTACTCAGGTCAAATTGCTCGTCATGTTTTACATGATAGCTTGAAATCTCTTTCATCAAAAGGGGATTTGGATGAGATGTTAGCTTATTTTAATGGTTCTGAAAAAAACAAAGCTATTATAGCACCAGCATCAAAAGACGATTTTGTTATTAAACAAACATTGATGAATGATTTGTCAAAAGGAAAAAACTTATCTGGCAAAACATATAAAGGTGTGATTAATGGATGGCCTGGTGGAATGACTGGCCCAGAAGTGTTAGAATTTATGATTAAAAAAGCTTCGGAATCACCAAAAGGCTTTGATGCTTCAACTGGATATAATTATACTCAGCTAATATCAAAATTTGCTATGGGGGCAGTATTTTACAACCAAGCAATTGACAATTATTTAGATGAAAAATTAGCAGCAGATAATAAACCTAATAGTAAACCTTATAAAGAAGGAGCTTATTATACTGGAAAAGAACATGTGTGGGATGAAGCTTTTGGATATTGGGGTGCAGCAGCTCACGCTTTAAATTTAACCGCTGAGCAAAATTATAATGTTGCTAAGAAAAAAGATATGGGTTCTGCTGATTATAACAATGACGGTGTAGTTGATCTTAAAAAAGAATATACGTTCGCTCACGCATATTATGCTTCAAGTTATGATAAAAGCGGCAAAACAAAATATCTTGAAACAGTAACTAAAGCTTTTTTAGATGGTAGAAAATTAATTACTTCTGCTGATGGAGAAAATTTAACGGATGCTGAAAGATCGAAATTATATGATTATGTAAATGTTATTGAAAAAAACTGGGAAAAAGTAATTGCGGAATCTGTATTTAAATATGCTGGATCAGTATATTTAGATATGAACAAATTAGAAACTGATACTTCAGATAAGAATTTTTCTACTTATGCAAAGCATTGGGGTGAATTAAAAGGATTTGCCTTAGCTCTACAATGTGGAAAAAGCAATTTAGGTGAAACTGCAGTTAAGTTAAATCGTATGATTGGATATGGACCTGTTTTATTAAATTCATCACAAGTTGTTGGGGTTGATTCAAATGGAAACTATATAAAAGATCAAGCTCAAGAATGGGATGAATATAAGTTACATATGCTTAAAATACAAAAATTAATGATTGATGAATTTGGTGTTAAAGCTAGATCAAAAGATCAATTAGCTGAAATGGCTGATTTAGCGGAAAAATTAGGATCATCAGATTCAGCAGAAAATGACTAACCTATAAAAAAAGCATGGCTAATTAAACTTAGCCATGCTCTATAAAATTATGAATACTTTTTACGAACTGTTATATGACATTTTTTATCAATTCATAGATCCAAAAAAAAGGATATTTATTTTTTATCTTATTTTTTCAGTTATTATTGCATTGTTTTGGCTTATTTATAATAAAAAACTAAGTTTAAAAAAATCTTTAAAAAAAATTTTTAATAAAAAGATATTTTTCTCCAAATCTTCAAAAAGTGACTATAAAGTTTTTTTTATAAATCAAACCATTATGTTTTTAATTTCTCCTTTGCTTATTACGCAACTAACTATAGCAACTTTTCTATTTTATTATTTCCATTCTTTAAATTGGATTAGAGCTGGAATTTTTGAAAATGCATCAACAATTTCTGTTATTTTTTTATTTACTACAATAAATTTTTTTCTAGATGATTTTAGTAAATTTTTTGTACACCGATGTATGCATAAATGGAAAATATTGTGGGCTCTTCACAAAGTTCATCATTCTGCTACAACTCTAACTCCAATGACTGTTTTTAGAACCCATCCTTTGGAAGGTATAATTTTTTCCTTAAGATCTGCAGTTATACAAGCAATAACTATCTCAAGTTTTGTTTTCTTATTTGGAAATAATGTGGATTTGCTTACAGTTTTAGGCGCTAATATTTTCGTTTTTTTATTTAATGTATTTGGATCAAATCTTCGTCATTCTCATATTGGCATTAGATATTGGAAATGGTTAGAGTATATTTTAATTTCTCCTGCTCAACATCAAATTCATCATTCTATATCTTTACATCACCATGATAAAAATTTTGGTTCAGCTTTTGCTGTTTGGGATTGGATATTTGGCTCTCTTCATCATTCTGAAGAAACTGATAATTTAACTTTAGGCTTAGATGGGCATTATAATGATAAAACACATGCCTTAAATAATTTATATTTTAAACCTATTAAAGAAATATCAAATATTATTAATAATAAATTTTATAAATTAAAAAAATATATCGCAAAAAAAAATATATTAAGGAGAATATAATATGCTTAAAAACATTAAATATATATTATTTATATTATATATTTTTTACTCCAATAACTTATTTTCAGAAGAAATTAATATATATTCCCATAGACAACCATTTTTAATTAATCCATTTCTTGAAGCTTTTACTAATGAAACTGGAATAAAAACAAATGTAGTTTATTCTAAATCAGGTCTTGCTCAAAGATTGCAATCAGAGGGTGAAAATAGTCCTGCAGATGTAATATTGACAGTCGATATTGGTAGACTTTATATTTATGAAGATAAAAATCTATTAGCTTCAATAAAATCAAAAAAATTGGACAAAAATATTCCTAATCATCTTAAAAGCCCAAATAATACATGGTTTGGTCTATCTAAAAGATCAAGAATTATAATAATATCAAAAGATAAAATTGATAAAGGTGAAATTAGTAGAATTGAAGATTTAGCTGATCCTAAATGGAAAGGAAAAATATGTTCTAGACCTGGAAGCCATGTATACAATCGTGCATTAATGGCGTCGATGATTGCTTCTCATGGAGAGATAGAGGCGGAAAATTGGGCAAAAGGTTTAGTAGATAATTTTGCTAGAAGGCCTCAAGGAAATGATAGAGCTCAAGTTAAAGCTATTTATGAAGGAGAGTGTGATATTGCAATAATTAATAATTACTACTTTGGAAAATTGAAATACTCAGAAGATCCAAAACAAAGAGAATGGGTTAAAAATCTTGCTTTAATATATCCTAACCAAAATTATGGTGATAGAGGGGCACATATAAATATATCCGGAGGCGGAGTTGCTAAATTTTCAAAAAATAAAGAAGCCGCAATAAATTTATTGGAATTTCTGTCAAGCTCAAGGGCTCAAAAATTATATGGAGAAATTAATTTTGAATACCCTGTAAATCCTAATGTATCGCCTTCTGATGAATTAATTAGTTGGGGAAAATTTAGAGAAGATAAATTAAAAATTATAAAAATAGCTGAACTCGCACCATTAGCACAAAAAATTATTGATAGAGTTGGTTGGTAGTTTATAAGAGACTTATATTGTCTAATTGGAATATTTGGTCAGCATCAGTTTTTATTATTGCCTTATTAATAATATCTCCAGTATTAGCAATTTTTTATTCAGCATTCACAGGAGACACATCTCTTTGGCCTCATCTTTTTTCAACTGTTTTACCAAAATATACAATTAATACAATTGTTCTTATGTTTGGTGTTGGTTGTCTTAGTCTATTTTTTGGAATCTCTTCTGCATGGATAGTAACAAGATATAACTTTCCTTTAAAAAAGATTCTTGAATGGGCATTATTATTACCGGCAGCAATACCAGCATATATTATAGCTTATACATATACAGATTTTTTAGAATATGCTGGACCCGTTCAAGGAATATTAAGGGACTTTTTTGAATGGAAAAGTTCAGAAGATTATTGGTTTCCAAATATTAGATCTATGGGAGGAGCAATATTTGTAATGTCATCTGTTCTATATCCTTATATTTTTTTAATGGTTAGAGTTTCTTTTCTTTCAACTCCTTTATCATATTATCAAACAAGTCAAATTCATGGAAAAAATGTTTTTTTTAATGTAGCGATGCCTTTAGCAAGACCAAGTATTGTTGCGGGATTGGCTCTTGTTTTAATGGAAACTATTTCAGATTTTGGAACAGTAGAATATTTTGCATTAGAAACACTTACTTTAGGAGTTTTTAACGTATGGCTTGGTATGAACAGTCTCTCTGGAGCTGCTCAAATTTCCAGCGTTCTTTTTTTAATTGTTATTTTGCTATTAACCTTAGAATATATAGCAAGAAAAAGGCAAAGATTTTATGAAAAAAGTAGTGGTCAAAATATAGCTAACCCAATTGAATCAAAAGGAGTATCTACTTTAATATGTCTTGCTATATGTCTGATACCATTATTGTTAGGATTTATTATACCAGTTATAGTTTTGCTAAACTTTATATTAAGCGGGTTTGCTGTTATTAATTTTATTACAATTATTTTAACAACTATTAATAGTATTTCTCTAGCAGTTGTTGCATCAGTCTTGGTAATGGCTTTTTCAATTTTTATGATAATAGTAAGCACATATAAATCAAATAATTTTCAAAAAATAATAATATTTTTATCTTCTTGTGGCTATGCTTTCCCGGGAATAATATTAGCAGTTGGAATTGTTGTATTTGTAGGTTTTCTTAATGATTTAATATATTTTCACATGAATTATTTTACTGGAGGAATAATTGTTTTGCTATTTGCATATATTATAAGATTCCTTGCTGTAGGTAATGGAGCAATGAAATCAGGTGTGACTAAAATTCATCCGAATTTAATAGATTCTGGTAGTATAATGGGATTTAATTTTTTTAAAATTATTAGGAAAATAATAATTCCTTTAATACATACAAATATTTTAGTAGGTGGTATATTGGTATTTGTTGATGTTTTAAAAGAACTTCCTATGACGCTTTTATTACGACCCTTTAATTTTGAAACTCTAGCAACCTATGTTTATCAATATGCAAGTGATGAAATGCTAGAAGAATCTTCTCTTGCAGCTCTAATGATAGTAATAGCTGGTATTGGACCAGTTATTCTATTAAATACAGCAATTAAAAATGCTGGGAAAGCAAAAGAAAGTGGAAATCTTATTTTTTAAAAAAATATTAGCAATGCAGTATATATTTATTATAAGATAATATTATGTCTTTACTCAAAATTTCTAATTTAAATTATAATATAAAAGATAAAGAGATTTTAAAAAAAATAAATCTAGAGTCCAATGAAGGTGGGATTACCTGCGTACTAGGACCATCAGGGTGCGGAAAAACAACATTATTAAAATTAATTTCAGGATTATTAAAAATTCAAGAAGGTGAAATATTATTAAATAATAAAATAATTAGTTCTCAGAAAATTCATCAAAAAACTGAAAAAAGGAATATAGGTTTTTTATTTCAGGAATATGCACTTTTTCCACATTTAACAGTTGAAGAAAATCTATATTTTGCAATTCAAAAACAAAAAAACAAAAAAGAAATTATTGATGATATTTTAGGAATAATCAAACTATTAGATACTAAGACAAGATATCCTCATGAATTAAGTGGTGGCGAACAACAACGCATAGCTTTAGCTAGATCAATAATTGCCAAGCCTACTTTATTGCTCCTTGATGAACCGTTCTCAAATTTAGATCTAAATTTAAAAGAGGAAATTAGAGATGATACACTGCATTTGCTTCAGAGATTTAATATTTCTGCAATAGTCGTTACACACGATCCATTTGAGGCAATGTTTATGTCTAATACAATATATATTATGGATAAAAAAGGTAGCATTGTTCAATCAGGTACACCAAAAGATTTATATAATAATCCTAATAATTCATATGTAGCAGAATTTTTTGGTGAAACTAATAAATTTAAAGGGATTGTTAAAAATTCAGTTGTTATAACACCTATTGGAAATATTCCAGTAAAAAACATGAATGAATTAGAAGAGGTTGATGTCCACATTAGACCCCATGCCGTTGAACTTAAAGAAGAAGAGACTCCTGTAAATGGAATAAAAGGAACTGTTATGACGTCTAAGTTAATTGGACCTTCTAGTTTAGTCCATTTATCTGTTTTAGGAAATAATAATGAAATTATACATGTGCATAGCAAAATGCCATCAAATTTTCTTCCAAAAGAATCTAGTGCCGTTTCAATAAATATTGATACAAGTCAAATATTTATTTTTCCAAAATAATATTAAAAATTAATTCTTAATTAAATGGTTTAATAATTACTAAAATAATTATTAAAATTAAAAGTAAAGTTGGAATTTCATTAAAAAATCTATAAAATTTCTGTGAATATGAATTTTTATTTATAGTAAAATTATTAATACATATTCCACAAAAAAAATGAAAAAAAGTAAGAGCAATTACTAATAGGATTTTTATTAACAACCAAGTATGATAACCAACGTAAGTAATTAATAAAATTCCTGATATCCATGTAAGCACACCAGCCGTAAAACAAATAAATTTATAAAGTCTTTTTTCCATTTTTATGAAAGTTAAATAAGTTTCTTTTGTTATTTTTGGATCACTATGATAGACAAATAATCTTGGTAAATATAGGAGCCCAGCCATCCAAGATATTACACTTAGAATATGAATAATTTTTATTATATTAAAAAGCATAATTTCACTCCCACTTAGCTGATGGTGGCATAGACATTAAAATTGCGTCTATATTTCCCCCAGTTTCAAGACCGAAACGTGTTCCTCTATCGTATAGTAAATTAAATTCAACATATCTACTGCGTTTTTTTAATTGGATTTCTTTATCTTCATCTGACCATTTTTTATTAATTAATTTCTTTATTAAATCTAAAGAATATTCTTTAAAAAATTTTCCTACATCTTTCACAAAATTAAAATCACTTGTCCATTCATCTGAAGAAAGATAGTCGAAAAAAATACCACCTATTCCTCTTGGTTCTTTTCTATGATGTAAATAAAAATATTCATCACACCACTTTTTATATTTTTCATAATACTTAGAATTATGTTTGGTACACATTTTTTTTAATTGCAAATGATAATCTTTATCTTGATCAAAAAATAAACAAGGAGTTATATCAATTCCTCCTCCAAACCAAGATTTTTCAGTTTCAAGATACCTTGTGTTAAAGTGCATCGAAGGAATTTGAGGAGATAATGGATGTAAAACAACACTTATGCCTGTTGCATTATAAGTTAGATTGTTTTCTGTTCCTGGAATTTTTTTCGCAGTATCTTCTTTAAATTTTCCTCCGACTGTTGAAATATTTACTCCACCTTTTTCTATTATTTTTCCTTTTATTTTACTCATTTTGCCACCACCTTTTTCAGAATGGTTCCATAATTTTTCTTCAAATTTATTCTTTTCTAACTCTTCTAAGTTAGAAACTATTTCGTCACGAAGATTTTCAAAATATTTTTTAGCTTTTTCAAAATTATCAGAGTACATTCTATCTGTCCCATCCTTGGGTGTGTTTTTTAATTAATTCTATAATCAAATTAATATGATCTTCATTATCATTTAAACAATTAATATAATGATATTGTGAACCTCCTGCTTTAATAAAATATTCCTTATTTTCTTCTGCTAACTCTTCTAATGTTTCCAAGCAATCCGCACTAAAACCTGGAGATATAATATGAATATTTTTTATTCCACTAGATGGTAATTTTTTTAGCGTTTCATCTGTATATGGTTGAAGCCATTCTTGGTTACCAAATCGGCTTTGAAAAGTTGTCATTACTTCCTCATCTTTTAATCCAAGATTTTCCTTAATCAGCCTTGTAGTTTTTAAACAGTAGCAGTGATAAGGATCTCCTTTTAACAAGTAGGATTTCGGAATTCCATGATAACTAAAAATTGTTCTTTGAGGCTTTCCTTTTTCTTTCCATACTTTTCGTAAAGAATTTGAAATTGCCTGTATAAATAATTTTTCTTCAAAATACTGGTTTACAAATCTTATTTCAGGTATCCATCTCCATTTAGTCAATATGCTTGTTACTTTATCAAAAGTACTTCCTGTGGTTGCTGCACAGTATTGCGGATAGAGTGGTAAAATTAATAGTCTTCTAACTTTTTTTTCTTGAAGTTTTATAAGAGCTTTTTCTATTGAAGGATTTCCATATCTCATAGCCAAAGCAAATACAGAATTGTTAAAATCTTTTTTTAAATAATTTTCGACCTTTGTTAATTGTTTTAGAGAAATATTTAATAACGGGGATCCTTCCTCTGTCCAAATTTTTTTATAATTTTTTGCAGACCTTCTAGGTCTAATATTTAAAATTATTAATCTTAAAATAATTTGCCAAATAAACTTTGGTATTTCGATTACTCGAGGATCGGAAAGAAATTCTTTTAAATATGGTTTAAGTGCTTTAGCTGTTGGAGCATCTGGAGTCCCTAAATTTGTTAGAAGTATTCCTGTTCTTTCAATACTCCCGTGCTGATAATCTTTCTCTCCTAAATATGAACTCATAAAAACTTATGCAAAGCGCTCTCTAATAGTTTTAATGAATAAATGTACATTTTCTTCATTAGTATTTTTATTTATTCCATGCCCCAATCCACATATCCAACCTCTTCTTTCCTTGGAGGTAAGTTTTAGTAATTGGTTGCAAAATATATCTAATTCTTTTTTTAAATCATCTCTATTAAAAAGCATTTTATTTTCATCAAAATTACCTTGTATGAATTTATTTTGATTATTTTTAAGCAAATTTTGTAAATTTATTGAACTATCACATCCTAAGCCAGAAAATTCTAAATCAATTAATTTGTTATATAGTTGATTATTTATACCTTTTGCATAGTAAGCTATTTTATCCTGTTTACTTTCACTAAACTCACTTTTTAATAAAGAATAATAAATTTCAAAGTTTTTTTCTCCAATATTGCCTAATGCGCTATCAAGTATCATAACCACCTCTGCACCACCTTGAATTTGCAATTGAATATTCTTTTTTATAAGTGGTATTAAAGTTTTTTTTAAAAAAATTAATGAAAAAGTATTTTCGTTTAAACCAATTAAATTTTTTTTACCCATTGCATAATTTAATATCGTCCAGGGACCTCCAACAAAACCTATGATACTTTTATCTTCTGGTAACTTATCTCTAGTTTTTTTTAGCGCCTTTTTTTGAAATTCTAAAAAATTAATTGCTTTTTCTATATTTTGATATTTTTGAAAATTATCTTTATTTAGTTCTTCTTCAAATATTGGGCCAGGATTAAATTTAAGATTCATTCCAAGTGCTTCTAAAATAAAAAGAATATCACTAAATAAAATTGCTATATCAAAATCGAATTCCTCAACTGGGCCTAGTGCAACTTCCGCAGCTAATTCAGGAGTTTTGCATAATTCTTCAAATGAATATTTTTTTTTTAATGTTTGATAATGTTTATGATATCTTCCTGCTTGTCGCATAAACCATATAGGAGGAACATTTTGTTCCGTTAATTTAATTGCATTAATAAATCTTTGATTAGCCAAAAATATTTAACTCCTTAGCTTTTCTTGATCCATAACTTATAATGAATTGAGCACCTGATCTTTTAATTACATACCAACTTTCTTTAAGTCCTTCATTAAAATTCATTAACCCTTCTTTTGCAGATAGAGTTAAACCTGCATACTCTCCACTTACCTGATAAGCTCCAACCATAAGATTTGTTTTATTTTTTATATTTTCTATTAAATCTAGAGAATACAGTGCAGGCTTAACCATAAGTAAGTCAGCTCCTTCGTTTGCACATCTAATTGATGATCGAATTGCGTCATTTTTATTTCTATAATCTAGCTGATATTGTTTTCTATTGCCAAATTTTGGAGCTGAGTCAGCCGCATCTCTAAATGGTCCATAAAAATTACTAGAAAATTTTGTACTGTAACTCATTATAGGTAAAAAATTAAAATTATTTTTATCTAAAATATTTCTAATAGACCTAGTTCTTCCATCCATCATATCACTAGGGGCAATTCCGTCAATTCCTGCCTCTGCATAAGTTAATGATATTTTTGATAATTCTATTAAAGTTCTATCTAAATCTATAGATTCATTTTCTTTATACAAACAACAGTGTCCATGCTGCGTTAATGAACATAAACAAACATCAGACCACAAAAAAATATTATTGGAAAAAGTTTCTTTTAGCGATTTTATTGTCGAATAATGAAAATCCAAATTAAAATTAGATAAAGATTTTTTTTCAGGAACTAAAAATAATAAAAAATTTTTACAATTTACTTTTATATCTTTTTCAATTTGTTTTTTTGCATCATCTAAATTCATTACATAATTATCGTCAAGACCAGTTATTGCAACAGGTTCTTTTACTTTTTGAGAAATAAAAATTGGTTGAATTAATTGATCTTGAAGAAAATTAATATCTACGCACATATTTCTAAGAATTTTATTTTGCTTTAATCTTAAAATATTATGATTCATTTGTTATAGCCTTTTTCCAATCTTTATAAGATAGATATATATTCAATTTTGATTTATTTTTTATCATTTTTTTTATTTCTTTATATGTATTTCCTGGGCCACATGCATGCTCTGCTTTAAGTATTTTCGGTAAATTTGCAACTGCTAGTTTAAAAGCACTAGAACTCATCCAGTAAAAATGTGATTTTTTCTCTATATTTTTGACTATTTTTCTTGGCACTAACTTATATGTGGGAATAATTTTTTTAACTCTACTCGTTTTGATAGCTTTATCATGGGTTAATTTAATCCAAGGAAATTTTGTTAGAGAGGAAATATTAGGATCAAGGTCCTCACCTATTCCATCAGAAGTACCGTTAACCCAAATATTTTTACCTGCCAAATATTTCCATGTTTTCATTCCGCTTGTCCATATAATATTTTCAGATTTTAAATTTGCTTCTTTAGGCAAAGCTGATTTTCTTGAAATTAATATGCAATGATTTTTAAGATTATTTATTTTTTTAATACTTGGAATTAATTTTATTCTATTAAACCAATTATAATCTTTCAATTCTTTGGGGAAAATTTTTTCTTTGTTAATTTTGATTTTTTTTAATTTTTTGTTTCTAATTAGATACCAATTCCAAAATTTTTTATCATTATCTAATTCTCCTCTTTCCGATATTATAGTTCCATTTAGTATGGGAAAATAACTTGCACCAATTTTTTGATGACATCCTCCTCCAAATTTTCCTAATCTTTTTCTTTCATTTATTATGCAATCATAGGTTTTTGTATCATTAATTGATTTAATTATATTAATTATTTTTTTATTTTTTTTTAATACCTCTATAGCCAATCCGCCCTGTCCAGGAGCAGCAGGATTTTGAGATAAAGGGACAATCATCCATTTAGATATATTAATTATATTCTTCATTAATAATATATGTTTATTATTTTTTTTGTTTTTATTTAAAAAAAATCTATCTACAGCTACTTTGGCAACAATCAGTATATCTCCTTCATTATTATTAAATTTTTTAAATCTTGTAGGAATATTGCCTCTTATGTCCTTAAATTTTATTTTTTTTTTGAAAGGTAAATAATTTTTTAAAAATGTTGTTAAATTATAACAACGACGTGGGGATGAAGATAAAACGGTGATTGTACTTTTCTTTGATATATTTTTGATAGTTTGTTTTTTTATAAACAAAATATCCCTTATATCTCCTCTTTCTAAAGTTCCTGCTATTAGAGTTTGAGATCCTAAATCTAAAGGTAAATCTTTCCATGAATGAACAGCTAAATCGCAATTGTTTTTTATTAAGTTATTTCTTATATCTGCCGTAAAAACACCTTCGGTTTCCATTACTGAGAGAGGTGTAGTTTGATCTATATCCCCCTTTGTGCTTTTTGTATGATATTGAATTTTTAACGACGGAAATTTTTTCTTTATTGCCTTGCCAACCATTCTCGCTTGAATAATGGCTAAGTCACTCTTTCTAGACAGAATTCTTATATTATTTTGTTTTACCATATTTGTTGATATTTAATAAAATAAAAATATATAAAAGATATATTTTGTACTTATTATTAAAAATATATATAAAATAACTAGGAATTACACTGAAAACAAGGGTAATTAAAAAAATACGATGAAACATTTTTCTGTTGCTCAAGATATAAAAATAGATGTCAATAAGTTAAGAAATGCCTATGAAAAAATTAAAGAGAAATTAGGTTTTACTACTGATGACCCTAATAATACTGATTTTCATGCAATATGTATTAATCGAAAGCCAGGTGATCCTAACTCAATTACAGGGGGGAATGTTAGAGGTTTATATTGGACATATCCAAATGAAACAGGAAAAGAAGAGCAAAGGTGTCCAAAAATTGATGAAAATGAATATTCTGAAATTTGTCCAGATTTTAAAGATACCTATATAGAAGAAGTCTATAATAATATTTCAGAAAAATATAAAATTGGGCGTGTTCGTTTTCTTTTAAAACCGCCAAGAAGCTGTTTATCTTGGCATAGGGATCCGGATAAAAGATTACATATTCCTATTATTACAAATCTAGGTGCAAGAATGGTAATTGAGGAAGAATCATTTCATATGCCTGCTGATGGAAATGCTTATATAACCGATAACACAAAATATCATAATTTTTTTAATGGTGGAGAGCAAAACAGAGTCCACTTAGTTGCAGTGTTATTGAGTTAAAGTTATCTTATCTTTAAATAACTAAGATGTTACTGGCATTCTTTTTCGTTTAGAGCCAAGTCCATGAAGAACTACTGCTAAGGTAACTATTCCGCCACCAATAATTGTTGTCAAGCTTGGTACTTCATTAATTCCTAAGATTGGTATCCATACCCAAAAAATACCTCCAACAACCTCCATTAAAGAAAGAAGAGCTAATTCCGCAGCAGGCATATACTTAGCTCCAAGACTATATAGAATAAGTCCTGAAGCTACAAAACTTCCGTGGAGTAAACTTAAATAAACATTAATTGTAGGAATTGAGAATGATATTGTTTTGAAAGTAATAATAAGAAGTGAAAATAACGCACAAAATAATCCTGCTAAAACAACAGTAGTAAATTTTGGTGTTTCAGGTCTCCATCTTATAGTCACCGTATATACTGCAAAACCAGTTGCGGATACAAATCCAAGTATAGCTCCTAAGGCAGAGCCACCTATAGAGTCATTAACTATCATTACCATTACGCCTATAAAAGCTATAATCATCGCAATAAATGTACTAAATCTTAACTTTTCTCCTATTGTAAAATATCCAACCACTGCTGCAATGAATGGCATTGCAGCAAGCATAAATAAAGTAACTGCAGCTGTAGTCATGGTAATTGAAAAAATAAATCCCATAAATGCCGTGGCTAAACATATGCCACCGAATATTCCTGAAATACCAACTTTTAAAAAATTTTTATAAAAATTATACCCTTCTTTTAAAAATAAATAAGAACATAAAATCACAGCAATTGAAATGCCTCTGTAAAAAAGATATTGTGGTTGATATTGATTTGCATCAACCATATAACGAACTATTATTGCCCCAAAACTCCACAATAAACCAGCAGTGAAAACCAACATAAATCCTCTAAAATAATAATTATCAAATTCTTTGTCTAAAAATTTTTTCATTCAGATATTGTTACCCCAGTTTTTTTGGATATTGATAAAATAGTATTAGATACCTTATCATTGTTAGAATTTTTAGCATTTATTTTTTTTGAAGATTCTAAAGAACAAGAGGATAAAATAAAAATTGCAGAAATAGCAATACTTAAAAATTTATACATATATTTTTTATTTATTATCTTGAGGTTAATTTAAGTTCTATTCGTCTATTTTGTCTTAAGTCATCAGGATTTTTTCCAAGGGATATAGGATAAAATTCACCATATCCAGCTGAAGCTAATTGACTAGGTTTGAAGCCAACATCAAGTAATAACTTTAATACAGAATTAGCGCGTGCTGTTGATAATTCCCAATTTGATGGGTATAAAAATGTACTAATAGGTATATTATCTGTGTGTCCCTCAACTTGAACAATCCAGTTTATATCAGAAGGAATACTGTCTGTAATTCCTTTTAAAGTTTGTGCGATCTGAATCATCTTATTTTTCCCATTTTCCTGTAATGTTGCTGAACCTGAATCAAACAATAATTCAGATTCAAAAATAAATCTATCTCCAACTACTCTTATATCTTTTCTATCACCTAAAATTTCTTTTAAACGTCCAAAAAATTCTGACCTATATTCTTGTAATTCTAATACTTGACTAGTTAAAGCTTTATTAAGCCTTTCTCCTAAAACTTCAATTTTTAGTTCTTTTGTCAAGCGATCCTTTTCACTTGCTTCAAGTGCTGCATTTAATAATTCTATTTCATTATTTATTTTTGTAAGTTCTGATGAAAGGTACTGAACCTCATCTAAAGCGCTTCTTGCACTTGTTTCACTTTTTAAAACTTGGTCCTCAGATTCTTCAATTTTTTGCGTTAAAGTCAAAATTTCAGCCTCTTTTTTTACTGCTTCCTCTTCGGATAAGGCTAATACATCATTTAATTTAATCATTTTTTCTCTAAGAGACACTATTGTTTGATCTTTTTGAATTAGCTCTTCATTTAGTTTTGAAAGTTT
>CEUZ01292068.1_pt1 | contig 15029 bp, 17 predicted proteins | sample 361511 | NCBI WGS metagenome assembly CEUZ01 (sample SAMEA2622822, study PRJEB7988) | marine metagenome | biome: marine biome (ENVO:00000447); feature: surface water layer (ENVO:00002042); material: "saline water (ENVO:00002010), including plankton (ENVO:xxxxxxxx)" | depth 5 m
ATCCTTCTGTAGTTTGAGCAGCTAAAGAACTCTTACCTACTGCTACGTTATCTGCACCTGTGGTATTTGCTGCTAAAGCAGTTGTGCCAACGGCTGTGTTATTAGAAGCAGTTGTATTTGCTCCTAAAGCACTTGTGCCAATAGCTGTATTGTCTCCACCAGTCGTGTTTGCATCTAATGCTTCAGCACCAACTACAACATTTTGTTGTCCAGTTGTAATGGCTGTTCCCGCACTATAACCGACTGCTGTGTTATAGCCCGCTGTGGTACTAGCATCTAAAGCGTACCCACCAACCGCAACGTTTGCTGTTCCTGTGGTAAGGTATGCCAATGCACTTCTACCAAGTGCGGTATTGTGCTCTCCTGTTGTAAGATGCTTTAACGAAACATATCCTAATGCTGTGTTACTATCACCAGTAGCAACTTTTAGTGATTCTCTACCAATACCAACAGAGTATTGTACTGTTGTACCTGTGCTTCCTGCTTCTTCTCCAATAAATACATTTCTTTGTCCAGTAGTTAAGGCAGTTCCTGCTTTATACCCAATTGCAACATTATCATCACCAGTAGTTAAGGCTGCAAAAACATCAACTCCAAATCCTGTATTACCATCAGCAGCATCAATAGTTCCTGTAGCATCATCACCAAACATAATAGAGTTAGTGCCAAATGCTTTATATTTTAGTGCTGAACCATTAATAGTTAGTGCGTCTGTTTCTGTAGTTCCGTCTACGTCTAAGTCTCCGTTAAAATCACCATTACCTGTAAGTGTTAAATTTCCACCAACAGTTACCGTACCTAAAGATATAGCCGTTCCAGAAGAACTGAATATTGCATCTATTGTGTCAAGATCTGCGTTTAATTTGGTACCCCATGTGTCACTAGATGCTCCGACCTCTGGTTTGGTTAAACTTAAATTTGTTGTAGTTGTATCTGCCATAATTTTTTCCTATCTATGCTGCTTCTGACCAATCGGTTGATGTATTTGATTGTTCAGACCATGTTGTAGTTGAAACTGTCTGTTCCGTGAAGGTGGTTGTCGAAACAGTTTGCGTATCCCATTTTATGCTACCAATCGCAGAAAAACTAGAGGTTTGTGCGATGGTTGCTGTACCAGCATATATTATGCCAGCTAAAGCCGTTACATTACTGGTTTCTGCTATCGTTGAAGCAGCTCCAATTATAAATTTACCAGTTGCAGTAAAGCCTGAAGTTTGAGCAATCGTTGATGCTCCAACTTTAATAAGTACGCCAGCTGAAGTAAATCCGCTGGTTTGTGCAATCGTTGCTACACCGTCAAGAACAATTAGACCTGTCGCTGTAAACCCCGATGTTTGTGCTATTGTGCTTGCACCTAATTTAACAACGTGGCCCGTAGATGTAAAACTAGATGTTTGTGCTATCGTGGCTTCTCCACGATCTATTTGTCTGCCTGTAGCTGTAAACCCTGAAGTCTGAGCTATGGTAGCTGAACCAAGTTTTACAACCTCTGCGGTTGAGGTGAAACCAGACGTTTGAGCAATGGTACTCGCACCTGGTTTAACTAATTTAGCTGAAGAAGTAAATGCAGACGTTTGAGCGATTGTTGCCGAAGCAATAAGATCTAATCTTCCGTCAGCAGTTACCCCTGAAGTCTGTGCTATTGTTACAGACGCAAAGTGATATGTGGGAGAGCCATAATCAGCCTTCCCATAATTATATTGACCGTAGCCAATACTTGCCATTGATTAAGCTAGTGTTATATCTAAGTCGCCAGCATCAAATCTAAATACGTCTCCGCTTGCTACTGTCTTAGATGCAGTTAAAGCCGCCCATGCTAACAAGTTACCAGACGTTGCAGCATCAAATACTCCAACGTGCGTAACTGTACCCCATGCACCAGTTGCCGTTACAAATTCTACTGCCGCTCCGTTTGTTGCTGTAGTAGGGGATGTTCCGCTTACTGTCATTGCTGCCATGCTTTTCCTAGCGTAAGAACCGCCAGAAACTTCTGTACCGCCACCTGTGTCAGATGGTGCTGCTGTGTATAAACCAACGTATAAAGTACCTGGTGCTGAATAAGCACTTCCACCAAATACATGATCTAAAACTTTATCTTCTAAATAATCGCTAAATCCAGCCATTTTTTACTCCTATGTATTGCTTGAATAATAAGTTTTTGTTCTTGACTTATTTCCATAAGTACGAACCCTCTTTATCAAAGAACCGTCTGAAAACTTAGCTTTCTCATTAGCTTCTTCTAAATCAGCTAATGCTTTTAAGTAAGCAGTTTCAAACATTGGCACTCTTTCATCTTCCATTAAAAATACGCAAGCGTGTTTTAAACATCCATACAAATAAATGTCAGGATGCGAAGTTGATAACCAATTTGAAGTATTACTATCACTTAAAGCTGGTATCTTTGAATAATATACTAATTCTAATGTAGAACTTGAAGATGGGGTAGGTATTAATTCTAAAGTTTTATCAACAATAGAAAAATAACTTGGAGCACCCGATATATTGTCTTGTGCGTTCCTAAATACATCTCCTGTTTCTATTGATACTTGAAATAAGGGCCTATATGTTCCTGTCTTAATCTTTACGTTAATAGCTTCAAGCCAATCTGTAGGTAAAGTAAGATATTGTGCATCAGCTGTAGCATCAGATCTTTTAATCATGTCTCTGTGTCTGATGTTACGATTAAATTCTGCTTCTGCGTTGTCTATGAAAGTATCGTAATGACTTGTTAAATCACCTCTATTTAACCAATTTCCTATCGCTGTTTTTAACTCATCGTAAGTCATACTTTACCTTCCCATACTCTAAATATTTTATTATCTGGGTTGTTTAACCATGCTTTCATTTTAGCTGTGTCGTTAAACCAACCCTCACGCATTGCCTTTTGAACAACCACCATTGGGATTTCAGCAACGTGGCGAAAATCTTTTCCTGGTGTTGTTACTTCAGATAACATCTTAACATTATCTATTACAGGCTGTACGTTTTGTTTGGTGTGAATATGGTAAACACCATCATCGTCTAAATCTTGCGTAACAATTTTAGACTTAAAATTCTTTTTGTAGTCCGATATGGTTTCTTTTTTTGCCATGCTAAAAAAATGTGGGGGTGAATGGGTGAAAACACCCCCACACTAATTTACTTATGAAGTAGTCAAGTCAGCAACTACACCATTTGCAGCTTCGTTCTTCATTTCTAGTCCGAACTCAGTGTAAATGGCCTTAGTTTCAGCGTCGCCTATTGCTCCTAAATCTTGAGTTTCAAAAGCTCTCAAGTAAGCAACACCAACGTACTCAGGATCAACTAAAAGGGCCGATCTAGCTCTTGAGAAGTTAGATGGAACAACTTTAATGTCACCGAAGTCACTTGTGTATACAGAAACAGCCGCTTGAACGTGATCCCCTGGGATACCTTCAAGTGCTACCGCTTGTGTAGCAGACGCTCTACCAGAAAAAGCTGAAACAGCTTGTTTATTGAAAGGGCCAACTATCATTACTGATGGTGTAGCACCATTAGTAAAACAAGTTGAAAGAACACCTTTTAAAAGTGCTTCAGTAAACGCTCTTTGAGTACCGTCTGTTGGAGCTGAGTTTTCGTTTGCAGCATTTGCACCAGCTGTTCCAGAACTTGCTCTGCCAGCGTTAGTAGAGATCCAAGATTCAAAACCTCTTGTAGCTCTAACTGTAGCAGCTGCACCGTTGTTTCTACCCTGTTCACCACAGATAGTTTTTTCAACGTCTCTTTTCAACGCACGTCCTATGATAGACATTTGGTGAGCCATTTCTGACTTCTTACCAGCTGGATCTGACGCTTGTTGTGAACCTGTAACGGTTGCGTTTCTAGTATTAATTTGACAAACGTTAGCAGCTCTTACTGTAGCAGTAGAAGCTGATCTTGAAATTTCATTACCTTCAAGCACACCTGTTGAAGTAGCTGCTGGTAATGATTCTGTTTGCCAGTCGAATTGAACATTTTTGACACTTCTTTTGCCACCAAGAGAGACCATAGGGGTTTCCATAGGAGAGATGTTGTATATCACATTGGATAAATCTTCCCTGTCTGAAGTAGCTGTGTAAGTATCAAAAGCATTTGTAACTTTTGCCATGATATTTTCCTTATATTAATTTAATGCTTAAAGCATTGATTCAAACACTTTAGTTGCATCTGACATCTTGCCAGACTTCGCTAATCTCTGACGGAGACGTTTTCCTTTATTTGGAGTTACAGGAACATTTGAGTTTCCTGGTCTGGCTACTTTAGCTTTGGTTGCAACTACAGGTTTTTTCTTAACACTCTCTTGTGTTTTATCATGTAGCATTGCTTTCATAATCGCTAGAACAGCTCTGTGATCGTAAATCTGGTTTAATTCATTTTCTGAAAAACCAAGTTCAGTAATCGCATACTGTTTTAACTCTGCTCTTCCGCTGGCTGCCTTTTTAGGGTCTTGCCATTCTGGAATCGCATTTACTAAAAGCTGTGCTTCTTTTTGCACTTGATCTTGTAAGTTCTGCATTTGCTCTTGTTGGTTTAGTTTCAACATTCTATTTTGTTCAGCTGAAACCGCTTTTTTCTTTTTCTTGTTTTCTTCCCAAGCCGCTCGTTTCGAGTTATAACCAACAGGATCGTTCTCCGCTAAAGCTACCCAATCAGGTTCATTTTGCATACCAGCTTCTATCTGGTTACGCATTTGATCTAGTAACTGCGTATAAATTGCACGCTCCTCTCGAACCGCACTTAATTCAGCTTCAGCTTCTTTTCGCCGTTGAGCTAATTCTTGTGTTTTCCGAGTGTAATCAGATTGCCTACTGTATCCGCTTTTAAGTTCATCAAGCGTGACCTCTTGTTCTACTCCATCAACACTTACTGTGTAAACGGAGGGTTGCTCTTCACCTTCTTCTTCTACTTGGTTAGCTTCTAATTCTTCTTCTTCGAGTTCGTCATCGTATTCTTCATCTTCTAACTCTTCTGCTTCTTCTACCTCTTCAGTAGCTTCTGCTTCAAGTTCTTCAGGTGCTTCTTCGACAACTTGCTCTTCTTTTGCTTCGACACTCTCTTGGGGTTCTTCTAGTTGAGTCAATAGAGCTTCGATAGCTTCTTTGCCATTATCTAAACTGGAGTTAAAACCAGTCGCTTTTGCGTTGTTGGTACTCATAGTAATTTCCAATAATTAAACTAAGTCTATATTATGCAATATTTTTCTTAATTTTGACAATTTGATTTTTCTTTATTATTCCTTTCTCTACAATTATTCTTAATTGTCTCTCAAATTCTGGTATTAATTTCATTGCCATCCACAATCTTTCTCTTTCTTCTGATTCCTCTTGTTTAGTGGCGGCCCATATTTTTTTATATTCATCCTCAAGCATTTCCATAGCTTCTTGGAATATTTCATTATCGAGAATGTCTTGAGCGATACGACCTCGCTCGATGTCCATTCTATTACTATCTGCCATAGTTTCTTGCTGGATTAAAATTCATTGGTGCATCAAAAATATTTAAAGGAACAGATGGTGTATTGTTTTGTGGAACTGCCATTGGTTCATTTAATAAACCTAAATCTATTAAAGGCATTGGGTTTGGTGCTGCTGGTATGATGGTTTCATTGTCAAACAACGATGCACCTAAAGATGGGTATGATGGTTCACGCATCATCTCTGTAACTACAATTTCATTATTAGCTACAGGTTCAACCATATTCATTATTGGATCTTGATAAACGGGTTGATTAGCAATAGCACTTTCAACCACTTCTGGAGTAGCTATTGGAAAATCTACTTGTGGCTCTGGAGTATTTAATAAACCACTAAAATCAATGTCGTTTAAATAGGTTGTGTCTAAACTACCAAGAGGAGAAACTGTTTGTGGTCTTGTTTCTGGTTGAACAAACTTTTCTACTGTAACGCCAGGAGGTGCATAAGGCATTTGGTTAGGTATTGGATCGTAAGCTCCTTGACCTGTGCCTAAATTTAAAACTGGTGCTGGCCCTTCACTATAAAATGGTTGTTCTTCAACTGGTATAGAAGGGAAGGGTACTCTACTTGCACCTGGTGCTGTGTAACCCATTGGCTGATCCATGCTGTAAGACATTCCTGGTGCAATCATTGAAGCAGCAGCTTCGCCACCAGCTATAGAACGAGCAAAATCTAATCCACTTAGTAAATTATTTCCACCCTTACCACCAACACCTATTCCAGATGCTCCTGATTGAAAGAATTTAGTCTCAGCAGCGTCTCTTGCTCCAGGACTAAGGTAAGTGTAACGCTTGTGTTCGTCTGGAACTCTACTCCATCCTTCTGTGGTGCTACCCACCTCTTGAGTGTTTGGGTTAAACCAAAAAAAGTTCATTGAGTCGATGTATTCACCGCCAAATGCTCTTCTACCTATATCACTATCTGCGTATGGATCGTATGTTTCTTCTACCATTATTTAACCTCGAATAATTTATCTATTTTTTGTTCCATTTTATCTAAAACTTCTAACACTCTGCCTATATCCATTTGCTGTTGTGATTTAGTCACATACAGCGTTGGTATCTCTTCTCTGGTTTTATTTAATAAAATGTTCACTCTTTTTATCTCACTTGCATTTAATCTAATGTTATACATTAGAGGTGCAACCACTAATGTTAAAAGAATATTCCAAAATAATATAGGGTTAATCTCCATTTTTTAATAACTCCACAAGTGAGGTCTTGGTCTATTCTGTTCTGATTCTGCTATGTCTAAGTGTATAAATCGCCCACTTCCTTTTTGATTAACTCCAATACCTGGAATATTTCTCTGTATTGCCAATTTTAATATCATATATGCCTTTTCGTGTGACGCACCAATATCAACAGCTAGTCCTGAAGTATGAACGCCTGGTGATGATTTCTTTTTCTCTATAGGGTGTTCAGTACACCTATAACCAGACGTAATAATAAAAGGGAAATCTGCTTCCTCTCTTATCCTTTGAACCACATCAACTATTCTTTCATCTATGCCATGCTCGCCACAATGCTGACAAGCAAACTCTTTTTCAGAAAAGTTTGGGAATCTATCCCAGTCTATTGACCTGTCCATTTGTTAAAAAAATCAATAACTTTTTGAACGTGAGCAGATTGTTTACGATCTAAAACTATACCTACCGCCAAACCTATTAAAAATATTATTAAATATTCCATGTTAACTCCTATAAATAATTAAATAAAAATACAACTTAATGCTCGTTAATAATGACACATTATTTGTCCTCTTTGTGACTTGCACCAAAATAAAAACTAATTACAGCACTAGCAAGACCACCTAAGTAGCCAAGCACCAGATTAATTAAGGCTTCTGAATTTTGTTCAGGTGGTTGTAGAGTTACTAAGAATATGTAACCTAAGAATCCACCTAATGTAGCTATGCCCATTATACGAGCAGTCCAGTCTTTACTAAACTTTCCTCTGGCATCCTGAGTGTCAGCCGCTTCAAGTTTAAATACATCTACTTCAAGCTCTTTCATCTGAACTTCAAAAGCTTGTTCGGCTTTTTTAAGCTCAAGCATCTGTTCAGGTGTAGCTTCTTGAACGGCTTTCTCTATTGCTTTAGGTGTATTAGGAACTCCCAATACTTCAGCTATCATATTGGCAGCCATCCCTCCCATTGGGCCACCTAAAGCAGTACCAAGTGTAGGAGCTACCGCACCAACTACATTTTTTAATATTCCGCCTATTTTCATATTTACTCCGATAATGGGTTTTTGTTATCTTCTTCTAATTCTTTGATGTCTTGTAAAATTCTTTCTACTTGACCATCTAATTTAGTAATTGATGTTTTTAAATCAACTATGTCTTCTTCGCTAAAGTCCAATCTTGGTATTAAATTTTCGTCAATACTTTTTTCAACGTAATTGACTGAACTTTCTAAAGACTCAAATCTTTTTTCAATTTCACCCAAACCATCATCGGTTTCTTGTGCTTTCTCTACTTTAGCTTCTAGGTTCTCTAACCTATTAACGTAAGTAGCTCCTGTGTAACCAAAACCAGCTAAAGTACCCACAATAGAAACTAAAGCTATCAACTGTGTTGTTTTGTTTTCAAACCATTCCATAAGTTCTCCTAAAGACTAGGTTGTAATTCTATCATTTCGCTTAGTGTATTTAAACTCGTTGAAGCTAATCCGTAAAAAGCGTTGGTATTATCGGAAATAACCACATTGCTATAGATCTCTCTGGGTTCATACCAAGTTTCTTGTTTGGGAATCTCAAAAGATTTATAGGTTTCAAACGCTGGTACATAACCTAAATACGCAACCAATGTTGATTGGTCTGCGTATTGTCCTGTTTCTTGTTGTTCTGTTTCTGCCTGTTCTTGTTGCTCTTTAATGTTATTAGCAATAATTTGATCTGCTATCTGATCTGCTTCACTAGCTGTCATTACACCAGAAACAGCTGTGTCTATTTGACCTTGCATATCTTGTACTTGCACCTCTGCCATAGCTACTTGTGGATTGTCGTTAAGAGAGGGCATTGGAGTAATAATTGTGGTAACGCTACTAACCGTTTGTGAACTTCCTCCGCTTGTATCGGTTGTGTCTTGACTTAAAGAAAGGATTGTGTTCGTTTGCACATTAGCTGACGTTATCTGGTCTGACATACTAGGAGAACTGCTAGTGCTTACGCCAGATACAGAAGAGTTAGCTGTGTTTGTAGCAGACGTTGTGCTATTAGACGCTGTTGAGCTGTATCCTTGCGAGCTAGAACCACCAGAAGAATAACCACCACTTGACACGCTATTAGCAGCTGCTCTTACGCTATTGCTAACCACATTAAGCATGGTTGATGTTATACCACTACGGCTAGGGCCTTCTTCTGCTATTAATTCTACCTCTTCCTCTATTTCTTCTTCTATTTCTTCTTCAGCAATTAGTTCTTCTTCTATTTCTTCTTCTATTGCTTCAACTTCCTCTTCTATTTCTTCTCTTATTTCTTCTTCAAACCATTCGTTTAATTCTTCTATGGTTTCAAATTCTACAAAGCTATTAACTGGTTCGTGTTCTTCTTCCAAAACCATTTCTTGAAATATAAATTCTTCTAACAACTCTTCGCTTGGGTTTATAAGTATTGTTTCAACTTCGTAATCATCAAAAGAAACTAAAAACTCTGGTTCTTCAAATACTTGTATTTCAGTATAGATTTCTTCAATTACGTTAAAGTCTGGAAGTGGATCAATGTCGCCTATACTGTATTCTTCAAAATCCAATTCGAATAATATTTCTTCTGTTTCAAAAAAGACTATTTCTTCATAAGGCTCTTCAAAGAAAAGCTCCTCTTCAAAAATAAAAATATCTTCTTCATAGAAAGTTTGTCCTGTTTGGGTATTAATCTCTTCTTCGTAACCATAATCAAAGTTATCTTCTACGAAATAAGCTACTGACGCTTCTTGCGTGTAACCAGGACAAAAGGGTGCGTATTGTGGATCTTCGTCACATTGTTGGTCATCATAGGCTTCCCAATAAGAAGGACAGGATTCACTATACAGCTGTGTAATATTACATTGCTGAGTTAGATAAGCAGCAGCGTAGCCAGCACAACTAGAATTATTTAAAGGGTCACTACAGTCAATGGAATTATCTGAACCATCGCTGTATAAAGAACCGCCATTCTCTAATGTGGTGTTATACGAGGTGTTATTCCAATTAGTATTGACGCAAGTTCCTGATACGTTGGTTGTTCCTGTGTTACATTCATCGTGAAAAAGATAAGTGTATATCTTAGAGGTGGTTGGGCCTTGCTCTCCTATTAGAACATCATGGTTAATAATATTTAATGCACCGTATCTAAATTCATAAGAGTTATTATTCCAAAGGATTACTTCAAAGCTATTGTCTGTATTACTTCTGTTATATTCTCTAAGGTTATACCAACCAAAAACAGCTTTATCGGTAAAATTTTTGGCTAACATTTTTGAACCATTGTCTCTGATTAAATCAGTCCAGAAAGGAAATAGTGTGTTGGTGTATTGCGGTAGTGGATCAGGTGTGTAATCACCACAATAATTATTGTAGTTTACATTTCCTGTTCCTAATCCAAAGTGTAAACAGCCATTGGTTGCCATTCTTGCTGAATCATAATCATTGCCATAGAAGGTAAACGTATTGTCTAAATTAAAAGCACCAGATAGTTGATCGTCACCAACATTAAAGTTGGTAGTTCCTGTTTGGTTGGTTAAATCAAAAAGGTCTTGATTATTTTCGTAAATATAATCAGCTTGAAGAAAGTTGCACGCTAAGAGTAAACAACTAACTTTCCATAAATTCTTTAGCACAAGTTCTTCCTGACTTCTTTTTACCTTCTGAATTACGAGTTTGCTTACATCTGCTTATGTATTTTGACCTAAATGTATCGTAGTCTGGTCTGTCCATTTTATTAGCCGCCCAAGCTCGTTTAGCTTCTTTACCCACTTTGCCTTGATACGGACATGGAGTTCCAGCCATTTCCATAGCTGTAAAAACTCTCTCGTCTTGGCAAAGAATAGCTACAGACGCTACTTTCATACCAGTATCGTATAAGTATTTAGATAGCTTTAATCGTTCACAATTCTCGTCTTTTACTGTTCTTCCGCCAGATATACCAAACACTTGACCTTGAAATGCTCCTGATCTGCCAACCGTACAAAGGTCTTGCGAATAAGACATGATGCTTGGTGCGATAGCTGAAGCTGGGGGTGCTTTGGTTTCTATTTCTTGTTTAATCGTTTGTGTTGAGTTGCTTTGATTAATGTTTCTATTTGTATTGTCCGATTTAGTGTTGTTATTGTTTTGGTTTACGTTGTTTGTTTGTACGCTTGATTCAGACTTACTTTCGTTTTTGTTTATGTTTGTATTGTTGCTCGTAGAAGTAGATGTATTCGTATTCTCATTAATATTAGTATTGCTTGAGGTACTGGTGTTATTAACAGTCTGATTAACGGTTGAATTTACTGTCGATTCTGATGTTGACGTATTGACATTTGTATTCGCATTAGTGTTATTCGTTGTAGCTGTTGAAGTCGCTGTCGTTGTGTTTACGTTGTTATTGTTTGCCGTAGACGTATTGACGTTGGTATTCGTATTTGTATTCGTTGCGGTAGAAGTTGAAGTATTGGTATTTGTCGCAGTCGTGGTGGTTGTGTTCGTATTCGTATTTGTATTTGTATTCGTATTGGTGTTCGTGTTGGTATTGGTATTAGTGTTTGTGTTGGTTGTGGTTGTAGTATTGGTTGTTTCTAAACTATTCTGCTCACAATATTGTTCTCCAGCCGTGCAATCACCAGTCTGGTCTGCTATTAAACCCGATGAAACAAAACTTAAACTTAAAATAAATAATAATAATCCCTTATTGTTCACTACCTTCCTACTTTCTTCATTGCCAACCTATGTGCTTCTGTAAAAGTTTTGCCAGCTCTCATAGATTTACGCATCTCTGTCATGTGTTTTCTTGTGTGATGAACTGAATGTCTTTTAAGAGCATTTTGTTGTCTTTGAGTTAATTTTTTCATTTTTTCTTTTTCTTATATCCAGAAGCGTAAATAGCTTTTCCTTGCTTTTTCGCTTTCGATTTAGACTTGTAAGTCTTTCCTGACTTACCCCACTTGTAACCGCCTTTTGTTTTTCTAACTGGCATTACTGAACAGTATCAGGTTTTATTAAACCTTGTGCTTGTATCTTAGCAGCTTGTCTTAATACCTCTCTGTCACGTTCCATAAGACTCTTAATCTCTGCTACGTTAATCTGTGCTCCGTACTTCGCTTGAAGTTCTGCACTTTTCAGCATCATATCCGCTTCAATTTCGTCTCTTCTTCTATCATCTTCCATGATTAGTTTCAGACGATCCGTTTCTGCGTCAATAATAGCTTTCTGTGCTGATACTTGAGATTTTTGCAACTCTGCTTCCGCTAACAACGCAGCTGGATCTTGCTGTGGTGGTTGCGGTGGCATTGGAGGGAAGTTTGCGTTAATAAATTGGTTGGAATCCTTAAATCCAGCCATTTCAATCATTTTTTGTAGCGTATTAGCGTACATTTGAGGTGTAACCATAGGGTTTTCAGGCCCTAATTGAGTCATTATTTGCTCTTGTTTTTGAGCTACCATCATCAATGTAGATACTCTTTCCTCATCACTTGAGTTAGTTATCGCTACATTAACCACTATATCTTTATCTGCATCCCATACTCTAGGATCTATTGGTATAAAATTGTTGTTTAACCTAACCATTTCTTGTTGGTCTTGGTGTTTAACGATTAAACGATTAACCAATCTAAATAAATCCGTCATGCCTTGTTCAGCAAATATACGAGCAATCATTTCAACTCTGCCTTGAGCAGCACTCATGGTCGCTGCTACCGCAGCTTTAGTTGTGCTTTGTAACGCTTCAGCGTTCATACCCATAGACGCTTTAGAAACTCCTGTTCTTTGCTCTTTAACTTCGTCTAAGTATTCCAATACTGGAAATGCTTGCGAGCCAACAAAGGGGACGGTGAATGGTTGCACCATCCCTGGTGCTCGCATCCTGATCGGCTGTCCAATATCGGAATTAAGTACATCGTCAATATTAACTTGACCTTCCACAACTCCATATCTGGGGAATATAGAGTGTCCAAGCGAATCTAATGTGTCTCTCATTATCTGAGATTTTGCTCGCTGTAGTGGCATGACGTAATCCGCAATGGAAGTGCCGATTGCAGTATGTGGTTCTGGATCAGGACAGAAAAGAACAATGGGAAGATCATCCCATTGCATGACGTTAGCTATGGTTAAACCACTACCAACGGTACATACTCTTATACGTTCTGCGATACCATCACCGTCTAAATCGTAAAATAAATAATGTTCTACATATAAAACATTTCTTGAACCAGGATCATTTCTGTCTGGCGAATACACATCATCGTAAGGTTGACGTGCTTGCTGATTATCCCATTCATCAGCATCAAAATCTGAATCACCACCGCCAGCATTTTGATCTATGAAATCATAGTCGTAACCCATAGCTACCAAGTCGCTTACAGTTTTCATCATTCTGTGAGCAACGTAAGAGCTGGATTTAATATCTCTAGCGTCTCTTGCTATTAATACTTCTTCTGGTGGGATAGCTTCGATGCAAACCTTATTAGATTTCTTAACTCTTCTAATAACCACATCGTATTCAACAGGGAACTCTTGCTCTACTTGTTCACCTGTCATTTCGTCTAAAATAATTTGTTTTTCGTATTTAACGCTTTCCTCAACAATCTCTACGTCTGGATCTGAAACCAACGCCATGTATTGTTCTCTATTAAGTCCTGTGTAGTCGTATGTGGAAGAAGTAACTGAATCATCCCAAAACGCCTTGACAAATCCTGTTTTCCTTACGAGTGCATCTTTAAACGCATCGTATAAAACTTGGAAGCCGTTGTTCTTTTCTTGAATAACGTGGTTGATGTAATCCGTTTGCTGTTCCGCTAAAGGTATATCTTCAGGGCCACTAGGTACAAACTCGACCACCCTTTTAGTACCAAAGAAAGTACGCAGTAGGGAAGGGAGCATATAGAGAACTGAATCTCTTACGTCTGTTGATATGTATTCCGATTGTAAATCACTACCACCTTCGGGTTCATCGCCCATGTAGTATTTAGTTGCTTCGGCACGATCTTCGCCTATTGCATCTATAAAGTCTTGAGCATCGTCAAGTTCAGCTTTTAGAACGCCTTGTAGTTGCAGTAAATCTACACCTTCTTCTTCGTTAGTTTCCTCTCGCTCTTTTTTTTCTTCTTTAAGTTCTTCTTTAGCGTATTTATCTGCCATTGGTTATTCCTATGTAATTAACTAATCCGTATAATACGGCTCTTCAATGGCTTCTTGAAAGAGTAGCCACTAAACGAAAGTGATCCAGAGAAGTTGGCGGCATCTGAAGCCATTGTCAATGCTAAACTATCTGCTAAGTCAGGACTTTTTATGCCCCTTCTTTTCATGGATTCTTTACTTTCCAATTTTATTTTACCACTACTTGTATATTCGTAGCTAGGTGAAACTAATTGAGCCATTAAATCATCATCTGGTGGTAGTCTGCAATCCCTTTGTGCTAACCAGTCTTTAATTTTAAACCACAGTTCAGCACGCAAGTTCAGATAATTCTTATTGGTCGATGGTGCTTCGGAAACATTTATACCTCTAACTGGTAAATCTAACTCTCGCAATCTATCCACCACACCACTTCCCAAACCAATAACATCCACCAATATTTCTTGTGGTTTATTTTCAAACGTGGCGTTGTCGTATTCAGCTTTGACCGCTCCGCACAGTTGCATTAAATCCATAGACTTATAAGTTTGTAATTCCAAAACAGTATTGCCTTGACGTTTGCACAATGCAGAATTATCACCACCAAATCTCGCTACATCCAATCCCCATAAAATAGCTTGCTCGGTTGTTAGTGCTACGTCTCTATCAATCGCTGCTTTTACCAAGTCCATTGGGATAACTGTATCGTCATCTGATTTCGGAAACTCACCCAATACTTCAACTCTGGATACGGTGGAGTCCTCTCCATATTGGTCGAGCATTTGTTGGAATACTTTTTTGTCTGTGCCTTCTACTTCTCTACTGTCTATCTGCTCGGTATTCCAAAAAGATTTAGCACCGTGAAAGCTATCATAGAAAGGGCCTTGATTTCTTCTGGGGTTGGAGAAGGCGAACCAAAATCTATTTTCGGTGGGTTCTGAAAAGAACCCTTCCGCTACTGAATAGATAGGAGCTGGTATACCTGATGCTTCATCCATGATTAAGCACACGCCATAGTTACTGTGGATACCAGCAAAAGCGTCTGGGTTTTCTTCCGACCAAAGTTGAGCTTGTGCGTAGTAATAACCTGTGTCTATTTGTAGGTCTTTAACTAAAGATGCTTCAAACCAATCAACAGGTTTAAGCGTGGTCGCAGTTTTATTAAACCAATGCCCATTAATGGATAGCGTTAGCCACTTACCGAGTTCCGCCCATGTTCTTGAGCGTAGCTGTTGTTCAGTGTTAGCAGTTACAATCACAGTCGATCCG
>CEUZ01014344.1_pt1 | contig 15022 bp, 8 predicted proteins | sample 361511 | NCBI WGS metagenome assembly CEUZ01 (sample SAMEA2622822, study PRJEB7988) | marine metagenome | biome: marine biome (ENVO:00000447); feature: surface water layer (ENVO:00002042); material: "saline water (ENVO:00002010), including plankton (ENVO:xxxxxxxx)" | depth 5 m
GAAAAATTTAGAAAATCTTTAAGAGATTTATATACTGGTGAAAAACTGTCTATTACTCCTCTAGCTTTCATAATAAGAGCGCTTGTAAAAGCATTAAAAGATTATCCTAATTTTAACTCTTCTTTAGACCTAAAAAAAGAAAAGCTTATATATAAAAAATACTTTCATATTGGTATAGCAATAGATACCCCGCATGGATTAATGGTTCCAAAAATCAGGAATGCTGACAAAAAAGATATTACTGAACTGGGAAAAGAATTAAAAAAAATTACTAAGCTATGTAAAGAACTTAAGATCGATAAAAAAGAATTTTTTGGTGGATCAATGACCATCTCAAGTTTAGGCAGTATTGGTGGAAGTTTTTTTACTCCCATTATTAATCAACCAGAAGTCGCCATATTAGGCATAGGAAGAGCCGAAACCAAACAGATATTTATGGGGGGCGGGTATCAAAATAGAATTATGCTTCCTTTGTCGCTTTCCTATGATCATAGAGTAATAGATGGAGCTGAAGGTGCGCGTTTTTGTGTTCACCTAAAAGAAAGCTTAGGAAAAGATTTTGCCTACAAATTAGCGGTGTAGTTTTGATTTTATGAAAAAAACAATATCGTTTATTTGTTTAGTTGCCTGCACTTTAATTTGGGGAACAACCTTTATAGCGCAAGACTCAGGAATGGATCATATAGGTCCTTTCACTTTTAATTCTGTCAGATTTTTGGTTGGCTTTTTGGCAGTTACTCCATTCGTTTTTCTTTTTGAAAAGAAGAAACTATATCAAATTAAAAATAAAAAAAGTCAATTTTTTCAACTTATACTACCTGTAGGATTTTTTTTATTTTTGGGCTGCATATTCCAACAAGTTTCGTTACTTTACACGGATGTTGCTAATTCAGCTTTTTTCACAATTTTTTATGTTCCTTTAGTACCTATTATTGTATATTTTTTATTCTCGGAAAAATTACATTGGTCTATATGGCCTTCAGTGTTAGCTTGTGTAGTTGGAGGTTATTTTTTAAGCGACTTTAATAATACTTCTGTAAGATTTGGCGATAGTCTAGTTTTAATTGGATCTTTATTTTGGGCACTACATATAATTTATATAGGCAAAATCATAAAATATTTTGATTTACCTTTTTTAATTGCGTTAATTCAAAATTTAATAGTTTCAGTTTTTTCTTTTTTATTAGTGATAGCCTTTGAAGAGTTTGATTTTAGTAAAATTAAATTAGAAACCGTTGAAATTTTGTACGCCGGAATTTTATCAGGCGGAGCCGCTTTTGCTTTACAAATTTTTGGTCAAAGAAATATTGCAGCTGCCCCTGCAGCAATAGTAATGTCGCTTGAAGGTGTAATTGCCGCCATTTCAGCATGGATAATATTAAGCCAAATACTAGGTATGAACAATATAATTGGATGTTTTTTAATTCTCAGTGGAGTTTTGTTATCTCAATTAGCTCCAATTTATGAAAAAAATTATAAGTAAGCAGCAGCTAATATAAAAATAGATATAACTATTCTATATATAATAAATATATTTAAACTAAATTTTTGTATGAATTTAAAAAAAAGTGCAATTGTTATATAAGAAAAAATAAAAGAGAATAATACTGCTATTATAGCTAAAAAATTTAATTCAGCACTTCCCTCTTTATAAATATTATAAATTCCTAATGTACTTGCAGCAATTAAAGTAGGAATGGAAAAAAAAAATGAAATTTTAGCAGAGTCAAATCTGTCAAATCCTAAAAACCTTCCAGATGTTATGGTAATACCAGATCTACTTACACCTGGTATTAGAGATAAAACTTGGAACAATCCAATTAAAATTGCTGATTTATTATTAAATTCAGTACTAATTTTTTTTGTAACTTTTGATCTATCGCTTAAATATAAAATTATTCCAAAAATTAAACTTGTCCATCCGATAACTTGTAAATTTCTTAATTGGTAAATTAGTCCAGTTTGATAAAGTATATAACCAACTGGAATTATTGGAATTGTTCCTATGATAATTTTAATTAAAAAATTTCTATTTTTAACAAAATTAAAAAGATCGTTTCTAAAATAAACTATTATTGCAAGCAGAGATCCTAAATGCAGGCAAATATCAATTAATAAGCTTTGATTAACGAAAGAATAATATTTTGAAACTAGAACCAAATGAGCTGCTGAGCTTACAGGTATGAATTCGGACACACCTTGAATAATTGAGAGTATTAAAATTTCTACCGATGAAAGCATAAAAGACTATTATTGCATAGCAGATATGCAATATAAATCACTATTTTATTGGATTTTTTAAAATATAGGTCAACTATTATGTCTTAAAATTGCTTTTAAGCCCATTTATATTGATATAAAAGCTATTAGAAAAACGAAAAATTATGTCAGATAAAATGTTAAAATTTGTAGAGGTAAATCAACAAACTCCGAAAAAGAGGAAGGTTGATAATAGACTGGGAGATTTTAATGAAATTTATGATCAATATATTCATGATAAAGCTCAGGAACAATCTAGTAGATGTTCCCAATGTGGAGTTCCTTTTTGTCAGATACATTGTCCCTTACATAATAATATTCCTGATTGGTTAAAACTTGCTTCCGAAGGCAGACTTCAAGAAGCGAGTGAACTTGCACATAGCACAAACAACATGCCCGAAGTTTGTGGTCGAATTTGTCCACAAGATCGTTTGTGCGAAGGCAATTGTGTTATTGAGAGATCAGGTCATGGAACAGTGACAATAGGATCAATAGAAAAATATATAACCGACACTGCATGGGATAAAGGATGGATTAAGCCTATAAAAGTTAATGTAGAAAAAGATCAATCAGTTGGAATTATTGGAGCAGGTCCCGCTGGATTAGCGTGCGCAGAAGAACTTAGGAAATCTGGTTATAAAGTAACCATCTATGATCGTTATGATAGACCAGGAGGTTTACTAATTTACGGAATACCAAATTTTAAATTAGAAAAATTCGTTGTTGAAAGAAGAACAAATTTACTTAAAAAAAGTGGGATAAAATTCCAACAAAATATAGAAGTCGGTAAAAATTTGTCTCTCGAGGAATTAAAGAATAAACATGATGCAATATTAATTTCAACGGGCGTTTATAAACCAAGAGAGATTAATTTACCTGGCCATAATTTAAAAAACATTTTTCCAGCCATGGTTTTTCTTACAGCCTCTAACAGAAAAGGATTAGGAGATAAAGTTAGTGATTTTGATAATGGAACACTTAATGCAGAAAATAAAAATATTATTGTGATCGGAGGCGGAGATACTGCTATGGATTGTGTACGTACAGCAGTTAGACAAAATGCTAAATCAGTAAAATGTATTTATAGAAGAGACAGAGAAAACATGCCAGGCTCGTCACGAGAAGTTTACAATGCTGAGGAAGAAGGAGTTGAGTTTTTGTGGCTTACAAATCCTAAAAAATTTATTGGATCAGAAAAAGTTTCTTCCGTTTTAATTGAAAAAATGAAGCTTGATAAAACAGATTCTTCAGGTAGAAAAAAACCAATTCCGATTGAAAATTCTGATTTTGAATTAAAAACTGATTTAGTGATAAAAGCTTTAGGTTTTGATCCAGAAAATTTGCCTAAATTATTTAACAATGAAAATCTTAAAGTATCTGAGTGGGGCACTATAAAAATTGATTTAAAATCTATGGAAACTAACATTCCAGGCATTTTTGCTGCAGGTGACATCGTAAGAGGAGCATCTTTAGTAGTTTGGGCGATTAGAGACGGCAGGGATGCCGCAATATCAATTCAAAAATATTTAGAACAAAAAAAAATTAATCAAACACAAGCTGCATAATATGAATTTGTATAAAAAAAATTTAACAAAATTAATTAAAGAAAACGCTTATGATCCTAGCCATGAACATGATGCCTGTGGTGTAGGTTTTGTAGCTTCTACGAACGGGACAAAATCAAGGCAAGTAGTTGAATTTGGAATTCAAGCTTTAAAAGCTGTTTGGCATCGTGGAGCAGTAGATGCTGATGGAAAAACAGGTGACGGCGCAGGTATTCACATAGAAATTCCAAAAAATTTTTTTAAAGAAAGAATTGAGAACGCTGGCAGACAACACGAAAAAGGAACCATTTGCGTTGGCATGATCTTTCTTCCAAGAAATGATTATTCTTTACAGGAAAAATGCAAAACATTAGTAGAAAATGAACTATTAAATAAAAATTACTATATTTACAGATGGAGACAAGTACCAGTCAATACTAAAGTCCTTGGAGCAAAAGCTGAAAGCAATAGACCCGAAATTGTACAGGTAATTTTTAAATCAAATAATAACAATTTAATAAACGAAGATCTTGAAAGAGATCTATTCATAATTAGAAAAAAAATTGAAAAAAACTCAAGTGATCAAAAAATTAAAGATTTTTATATATGTTCTTTTAGCTCAAGATCAATAATCTATAAAGGGATGTTTCTTGCGGAGGCATTATCAGAGTTTTATCCAGATTTAATGGATAAAAGATTTATATCTAGATTTGCAATATTTCATCAAAGATATTCCACTAATACTTTTCCTAGCTGGGATTTAGCACAACCTTTCAGGACTTTGGCACATAATGGTGAGATTAATACTCTTAAGGGAAATATTAATTGGATGAAAATTCACGAACAAGATATGAGCAGCAAATTTTTTAAAGATATAGAATCTTTAAAACCAGTAATAACAGAAGGTAATTCAGATTCTGCAGCGTTGGATAATGTTTTTGAGCTTTTAGTGAGATCTGGAAAATCTGCTCCACTTACAAAACTTATGTTAATTCCTGATGCATGGTCAAAAAGAAGAAAAACAGTTTCCAAAAGTCATCAAAACTTATTTAATTTTTTAAATAGCACTATAGAACCTTGGGACGGCCCCGCAGCTATTTCCGCAACTGACGGAAAATGGATAATTGCAGCATCAGACAGAAATGGATTAAGACCTTTAAGATATACAATATCGTCGGACAAACTTCTATTTGCTGGCTCCGAAACAGGTATGGTGCCTATTGCGGATGAAAAAATAATTTCAAAGGGAAGGTTAGGTCCAGGACAAGTAATAGCTGTTGATTTAGATAAAGGTCAAATTTATGACACTAATAATATTAAAAATAAAATTTCAAAAGATTATAAAAAATATAACAAACAAATTATAGACCTAGATAAAAAATTTAGCATTTCAAAGGAAAAATTTATTTATTCTGGTGAACAATTAAGACAAAGACAATATTTAGCTGGATTAAACATTGAAGATTTAGAACTTATTTTACATCCAATGGTCGAAGATTCTAAGGAAGCAGTAGGTTCTATGGGCGACGATACACCAACAGCAGTGCTGTCAGATAATTATAGACCATTGTCACATTTTTTTAGACAAAACTTCAGTCAAGTTACCAATCCTCCAATTGATTCTTTAAGAGAGAACGAAGTAATGAGTTTACGAACCCGTTTTGGAAATTTAGGCAACATACTTGATTTTGAAAATTTAACAAAAGAAAATATTTATGTATTAGAAAGCCCGATTTTATCTAATTTCCAGTTTGAAAAATTTACTGATTTTTTCAAAAAAAATCTAAAAATATTAGATTGCACTTTCAATGTAAAAGAAAGTTTGCAAGAAAATTTAGATAAACTAAGTCTATCTGCGGAAATTGCTGTTAGAGAAGGTGCTAACCATTTAGTTTTAAGTGATAAACAAATTGGATTTCAAAAAGCACAAATACCAATGATACTCGCAATAGGCGCAATAAATTCTAGACTTATAAAATTAGGTATACGCGGTTTTGCTTCAATTAATGTACAAACAAGTGAAGCATTGGATACCCATTCTTTTGCAGTTCTACTAGGAGTAGGAGCAACTACAATAAATCCTTACATCGCTATTGATTCAATTTATCAAAGGTTTGAAAAAAAACTATTTGGTAATCTAAATTTCAGTGAATGTGTGCATCGTTATATTAAATCTATAGATAATGGTTTATTAAAAATTATGTCGAAAATGGGTATTTCTGTTCTTAGTGCATATAGGGGAGGCTGTAATTTTGAGGCTGTTGGACTTAGTAGGGCGCTTGTAAATAAATATTTTCCAGGGATGGTTTCTAGAATTTCGGGTATTGGAATTTTTGGTATTGAAAAAAAAATAAAAGAGTTGCATAAAAAAGCATTCCAAAAAAATATTACAATTCTTCCAATTGGTGGAATTTATAAATATAGAAAAAATGGCGAAACTCACCAATTTCAAGGTCAATTAATCCATATACTGCAAAGTGCAGTAACAAATAATTCTTACGAAGCATATAAAAAATATACCCAAGGTATTTATAATTTACCCGTAATTAATTTAAGAGATTTACTAGACTTCAAAAAAATAAAAGAACCAATAAACATTAAAGAAGTTGAGCCAATTGATGAACTAAGAAAAAGATTCGGAAGTGGAAGCATGTCCCATGGAGCTTTGTCAGCAGAGGCGCATGAAACTTTAGCAATTGGAATGAATAGAATAGGAGCAGCCTCTTGTAGCGGAGAAGGAGGAGAAGATCCTAAAAGGTTTTATAAACAGAAAAATGGTGATAGTTCTAACTCAAAAATTAAGCAAATTGCATCTGCAAGATTTGGAGTTACAATTAGGTATTTAAATAATTGTAGTGAAATAGAAATAAAAATTGCTCAAGGTGCAAAACCTGGCGAAGGAGGGCAGCTTCCTGGATTTAAAGTTACAAAAGAAATAGCAACATTAAGACATTCGACTCCTGGCGTGACTCTTATTTCACCTCCTCCGCATCATGATATTTATTCCATAGAAGATTTGGCTCAGCTTATTTACGATTTAAAACAATCTAATCCTAATGCAAGAGTTGGAGTAAAATTAGTAGCTTCCACAGGTGTTGGAACAATTGCAGCAGGTGTCGCGAAAGCAAAAGCTGATGTAATTTTAATATCTGGACATTCGGGCGGTACTGGAGCTAGTCCTCAAACTAGCGTTAAATATGTAGGCATACCTTGGGAGATGGGGCTTACTGAAGCTAATCAAATTTTAACTTTAAACAGCCTAAGACATAAAGTGACTTTGAGAACAGATGGAGGAATTAAAACAGGAAGAGACGTTGTAATTGCAGCTATGATGGGAGCTGAAGAGTTTGGTATTGGAACTACTTCTTTAATAGCTATGGGGTGTATAATGGTAAGACAATGTCATTCAAACACATGTCCAGTTGGAGTTTGTACTCAAGACGAAAGTCTAAGAAAAAAATTTACTGGCACTCCAGAAAAAGTTGTAAATTTGTTTTCTTTTATCGCCCAGGAAGTAAGAGAAATTTTGGCAAACTTAGGTTTTAAGTCTTTAGAGGACATTATTGGAAGAACAGATTTACTTAAACAAGTAAGTAGAGGATCATCAAATTTAGATGATTTAGATTTAAGTCCATTATTAGTTCAAGCGGATCCTGGCGAAAATAAAAGATATAGCCAGCTAGGTTTTATAAATAAAGTCCCTTCGACTTTGGATGAAAAAATATATAATGATTTGAAGAATGTCTTAGGAAAGAAAAATATAATTGAATTAAGCTATGAAGTAAAAAATACACATAGAGCCGTTGGCACGAGATTATCACACTATATTTATAAAAAAATTAATAAAGGCGAAATTGAAAAAAATTCTATAATTATTAATTTGTTTGGTTCGGCAGGACAATCATTAGGTGCTTTTGGAATAAAAGGATTAAAACTAAATGTGATTGGAGATGCCAATGACTATGTAGGTAAAGGACTTTCCGGGGCAACAATAATTATAAAACCTCCAACACAAAGTAATTTGATTAGCCATGAAAATACAATTATTGGTAATACAGTGCTTTATGGTGCAACTTCAGGAAAACTTTTTGCATCAGGACAATCTGGAGAGAGATTTGCCGTAAGAAATTCTGGAGCAGAAGCGGTAATTGAAGGATGCGACTCTAATGGTTGTGAATATATGACTGGTGGTACTGTTGTTATTTTAGGTAAAGTTGGTGATAATTTCGCCGCAGGAATGACAGGAGGAATGGCGTTTATTTATGACCCAGAAGACGAATTTAAGAACTACGTTAATCCCAACTCAGTAATTTGGCAACATCCCGAAACTGATTATTGGAAAAAATATTTGAAAAACTTAATTAGCGAACATTATAAAGAAACAAAATCTAAAATAGCTTCTAATATTTTAGATAAATTTGATAATGAGATAAAAAAATTTCAGCAAGTGTGCCCTAAAGAAATGTTAAATAAATTATCAAACCCTATTTCAAACAAAATTAAAATTTCTAAGGCCGTATAATCTTAAGTACTAATTTTTTTTGCTTCTTTATTTAATTTTAACCTAACTATAAAATCATAAACTCTTTGTTCAAACAAATTTCCTGGAAAAAAGTCTTTTTGAAATAGGCTTTTAAACAATCTATATATTCTCTTTGGTCTAGTAATGTAAATTCCCAAATAACATAAAGAGAAACCAACGAATCTCAAGACAGCTAGTGTTCTACCAGACACATTTTCACAATAAGTATGTGGTTGCGTGAAATCTTGGTAAGCCATTAGTTTTTCAAAATAATCATCATCTAAATCTAATTTTTTTTCTTTTTTAAGTTTTTCAAATAATTCTGATCCCGGGTAAGGTGAAAACATCGCAAAATTTACATCATAAATTCCAAACCTAAATGAGCAGTAAATAGCAAATAAAACTGATTTCAAGCAATCCATAAAGGTTTCATGTGGAAAACCAAGAATGAAATTTAATTTTACCGTATGACCTATTTTTGCTGCAGATTTTATACTTTCGATAAGTCTACTAAGTTTTACTCTTTTTTTTATGATATTTAGACTTTTTACACTCCCGCTTTCTGGTGCGTAACATATATATGCACAACCAGTATCATAAATAGCTTGTAACGTTTCATCATCTAATGCTTCAGATCTTGTTCCAACTGGAAGTTGCCAAGTAATATTTTTCATATTTCTTTTTTTTATTTCATTACAAAATTCTAATATCCAACTCTTTTTAATTATTGCAGTTAAATCAAAAAATTCAAAATCATTAGCTTCGTAATCTTTTATTAACCATTCTATTTCATCAACTATTTCCTTAGGATCTCTCATTATATATCTAGTTGTCCACATACTTGGGCTTGAACAAAACGTACATTGGTAAGGGCAACCTCTTGTTGCGAGAATTGGCATATTTTTAAGATTTCCTTTTGCAAGCCCTATTGTAAATGCATTGGTAAAATAATTTTTTGGCTTTAGTAAATGCCAAGCCGGTCTTGGAAGTTTATCGATGTGTTCTATTCTTCGACTTAATCCATTATCAATAAATTTATTTTCTTCATTCATAAAACATATTCCTGGAATATTATTAACAGCTTTGTTAAAAAATTTGTTATAAGAAAATTCAAGCATTGAAAATTCTCCTTCTCCTCTAATTATATAATCAATTTCAGGACAATTTTTTAAAATATATTCTGGTATTGCCGTCGGATGTTCGCCACCAGCTATTATAATAATTTTAGGAAATTTTTTTTTTATTTCTTTAATAAGATCTCTATGTGCGATCCATTCAGAACTAAACATTAATGAAATTCCAAATATAAAAGTGTTAGGATCAATTTTTTCTATAATTTCTTCCGGTGTTAGACCTTGAAGATTATATAAATTGTTGGCAGATCTTTTAACTATTACTGGATTTTGTTCTCCAGTTGAATCGATTATTTTAGTTTTGTAACCAGCTTTTTCTAAAACTCCGCCTAAGTACGCAAGGCCCAGAGGCAAGGTTATTGGAGCGCTGTAAGAAGTTTTTGGAAGTATTGCGAATGGTTTACACAGAGTTATTACTCTTTGATCATTTTTTGGGGCAAGGAAAGCGCTCAGAGAAGAATCCATATGCCTACTATCTAATTCTTGGACCCAATTTTGATTAGGTGTGTAAGATGGTTGAAAAATTATTTTTTCTTTGTCTTCCATACGAGTTTAATTTATTTTTTTATTATAAAATCTTTATAATTTGTATCATCAATTTTTTTTTTATCAATAAGTAAAAGAATATATAGATTTACAGTATTACTATATAATAAAAAAGCTAGAGTATTAATTAATTTCTAAAAGCTTTAAAAAAAATATTTACAAAATTTTTAACTTCTTTTTGTTTAAATATTTCATTCCTTAATCCAACAAAGAAACCATGTTCATGTACATAATTAGCATTTGTAAAATTTTTGCTTTTTTGTTTTAAATTATACTTTCTTAATGCGGGTTGTTTTAAAAAGTTACCACTTATAATAGGTCTATTTTCAATTCCGAACTTATCTAATTTTCTAAAAATTAGATTTTTCTTATTTTTATATTTTTTACTTAATAGCATTGATAACCCAAACCAAGATGGCTTAACTTCTTTTTTGTTAATTAAAAAACTTACTTGTTTTTTCCATCTTTTATCAGAACTTAATCCTTTTATAATTTTCTCTCTATTTACTTTTCTGACTTTAATAAAATTATCAAGCGAATTAAATTGACTTAATCCAATAGCTGCTTGTATATCAGTTGGTCTAAAATTAAACCCTGAGTTAATAAATAAAAATCTTTTATTTATTTTATTAAATTTTTTTTCAATTTTTTTTTGATTCGATAGATCTTTGGCCCATCCATGAGATCTAAGAGATTTTATAATATCTTCATCTTCTTTATTTTTACAGCATATCATACCACCTTCGATTGACGATATTTGATGAGAAAAATAAAATGAAAAGGTAGAAAAATCTCCATAAGTACCTAAAAATTTATTTTTATATTTTGCTCCTATGCTTTCGCAAGCATCTTCCACAAGTATAATCTTATTTTTATTCAATATTTTAACTAATTGTTCCATATTTGCAGAAACACCAAGTACATGGACTAACATTAATGCTTTTGTTTTTTTTGAAATTTTTTTATTTAAATCTTTTAAATTGATATTAAAGGTATCTTTATCAACGTCCACAAAAACTGGTTTAAGTCCACATTGAATAATTGGCCACAAAGAAGTCGACCAACAAATTGAAGGTATTAAAACTTCGTCTCCTTTAAATAATCTTTTTTTTCTGTAAGGATTTATTAAACATTGAAACGCCAAAAGATTAGCTGATGAACCAGAGTTAACCATTAAAGAATGTTTGACTTTAATTTTTTTAGTAAAAATTTTTTCAAATTTTTTTGTAACTTTGGACATAGTTACATTTTTACTTAAAATAATTTTGATTCCCTCAATCAAATCTTTATTTCTAAATGTGGAATCCTTTAATGGAAAAAGATACTTCGATCTTCTTACTTCTTTTGCGCTCAAAGCTTTATTTAATTCAGATGATAAACTCATTTTTAACTTGTATTCGATTTATATATTAATAATTTGAAATTGATAGGTTAAATTAATTGAATTTATATTTAACTTTTAAGGTAAAAGCTGAAAAAAATTAATTTCTATGTTAAATATATAATTAATGAAATTAAATATCCTAAGATACTATTATAAATTATTTAATAATCGAAAGTATAAAATATTAAAAGAACAAAGCAAAATTCAAAAATCTGTAGAAATATTTGAAACCAAATATAAAAATTATTTATATGGGATAAAAGATAAAATAGAAAATAATAAAAAAATTACTTTTTTACATTCTGGTCATTTGGGGGATCTCATATATGCTCTGCCAGTTATAAAAGAGCTATCAAAAAGTCATGAGTGTTATTTTTATATACAGTCAAATAAAAAAATACCAATAGAATACTATAAGCATCCAGCTGGAGGCGTTTATATCGACGATAGAATGCTCAATCTTTTTTTGCCATTAATGCGAGAGCAAAAATTTATTCATAAGGTAGAAAAGTATAACAATCAAACAATCGATATAGATTTTGATATTTTTAGAACTCTGCCTGTTAATATTCATTTTAATTCACCACGATGGTATTTTCATATAGCTGGAATACAAGTAGATTTGACCGATCCATATTTAGAGGTAAAACCTCATGAAAAAATAAAAAATAAAATTATTATTCATAGAACTTTTAGACATAGAAACCAGTTTATTAATTATAAATTTTTAGAAAAGTATAAAGATTTAGTCTTTATAGGCACAAAAGATGAATACGAAGATTTAAAAAAAGATATAAAAAATTTAGAATTGTACGATTGTAAAGATTATTTGGATATGGCGAGAGTAATAAAAGCTTGCAAATTCTTCATCGGCAATCAATCTGTAGCATATCCAATGGCAGAGGCTTTGAAAGTTCCCAGAATTTTAGAGGCAGAACCCAATTTTCCTGTAGTTCAGCCGATAGGAAAAAATGCCTTTGACTTTTATTATCAGCCACACTTTGAAAAATGGTGCGAGTATTTAAATAAAAATTTTTAATATTATTTTTTTCTTAATATTATATATCCATCAATTTCATCATATTTTTCGTAGTTAGCCATAATATAAGAGTCTACCAGACCGATTCTTTCATAAACCCCCAATCCATCAAATTTTAAAAGGTCTGTAGTATAAAAAACATATTTTGGATTAACGTTTTTTATTTCATTAATATAATCTTTTTGAGTATTTGTTGGACTTGCTAACCAAGATGCCCAGTATTTAGTACACGAAGGTTTTTTTAAAAGATAAGGAACAGCATCCTCAAATGTAATATTTTCTACACAATTTTGGTTTTTCAAAATTTCTTTATAATAATTAATTAATTTTAAATTTTTTTGATTAAGATATTTATGATCTTTTATATTTATAAAATTAACAAAATTACTTTTATAATTTTTAATATTATTAATGTTATAATTGTTATGATTTACTGAAAAATAAATAAATAAATACAATAATGGTATAATAAAAAAGTTTTTATTTGATAATAATTTATTAATAAAAATTTTTTTTTTAAAATAAATTAATAAATAATTTAATATAAAAAAAACATTTATTAGCATTGGCAAATCATTAGAATCTCTTATATGAGGTCCATCCGATCTGCCCAAAGCATTTTTGTACATTATAAGACTTAATAATATTAAGAAAATAAACAACATTTTTTTTGAATTTGAAATTTTATTAATATCTGAAAATAAAAAATTTAAAACAAATAAACAGGCAGTCAATTGCAGCAATAATCCTTTTGTAGCTCTAGCGCCATCAGAATTTATTCCCATTGAGAAAAAAGGTTCTGGATATTTCAATCCATGCATTAAATCCATTGATAGAATAATTGTTTTAGAGTTATTTAAAAAAGCTTTAAATTCTTCAAAACTTACCAAACCAATTACAATTGTCCAAAAAATAAATAATGAAAAAATAATTAATAAACAATCTTTATATTTTTTTGTAATTATTAAATATATAAAATAAAAAAATAATACAAAATTTATATAAAACCCTTTGTCAATTTGAAAGAGTAATGCAAAAGTTGATATTAAACAAATAATTATTAAAGATAAATTTCTAAACTTTGAATTAATAAATAACTCAATAAAAAAAATTAAAAATAAAATAATATAAATATCCTTATGAGAAATATAATAGCTCGGACCAAGATAAGTGTATTTACTCATAAAAATAATTATTGAAGAAAAAAGAGTAAAAAAGATTATTTTAGATTCCCTATTAAGTTTAGTGATTTTCGTTAATTGGTAAGACAGTAAAATTGAAAAAATTTTTAAAAAAAGTACTAAAAATATTGTAAAACTTCGCGCCGCTCCAATTGATTCAATTCCGAAAATTTTCCAAACAAATAAAGGATAAAACATATCCGAGAGACCATGGGTTAATTGAGAACCAGTCCAAATTTTTTTAGTTGATATATAGTTTTGTACAGGTGTTAAATAATTTCCATCATGAAAATGGTCTATTTTGTAATTAGAAAAAATAAAGTTAATAGAAAAAAATTCAAGAAGTATAAAAAAAATAAAAATAAAAAATATTATAAAAATATACGGATCACGATCATTTATTTTTTTTATATTGCTTTCAAATATTAATTTTTCAAAATTTATTGTTTGATTTTTTAAAGTTTTATTTAAAATAAAAAAAACAATTAATGGCAATAATATAAAAAAAATGTACCTCACGGTATCATTGAAAGGATTATATTCCTGGGTTACTAAAAATCCCTTTGCACCAATTTTATTATTAAATGGTAAATTTATCTTTTCCCATAGTATTGCAGCAATCAAAATGGAGATAATTACCGAAAAAAAAATGTAGAAATTTTTCTGTAAATTATTTAATTTCATTTTTAAATTACTTATAATACATTATATCTATGAAGAGTATTAAATAATTCCACTTTATGAGTTCAGATCAAAAAAAAATAAAAAAAAACATTGCTAAATTAGTTAAAAAATATTCAGATTTAGAATTTAAAAAAAGAAAATTCATACCTGGAAAAACCACAATACCTCCAACCGGTAAAGTTATTGGAAATCCAGAATTACAAAATATGGTTGAAGCATCTTTAGATGGTTGGCTTACTTCTGGAAGATTTAATAAAGATTTTGAAAAAAAACTTGCTAAATTTATTGGCATAAAACAACTTATAACAGTTAATTCAGGTTCTTCCGCAAATTTAATTGCTTTCTCAACTCTTACATCTCCAAAACTTAAGGAGAGAGCTATTAAACCTTTAGATGAAGTGATAACGGTTGCAGCAGGATTTCCTACTACAATAAATCCTATAGTGCAATGTGGAGCAGTTCCAGTATTTGTTGATGTAAAAATTCCAACATACAACATAGATGAATCGCTTATAGAAAATGCGATTACTTCAAAAACAAAAGCTATTATGGTGGCTCATACTTTAGGAAATCCATTTAATTTAAAAGCAGTGAAATCCATTTGTGAAAAAAAAAATCTTTGGTTGATCGAAGATAGCTGTGACGCTTTAGGTTCGACCTATGAAGGTAAAATGGTCGGAACCTTTGGCGATATAGCTACACTCAGTTTTTATCCAGCCCATCACATCAC
>CEUZ01224897.1_pt1 | contig 15018 bp, 14 predicted proteins | sample 361511 | NCBI WGS metagenome assembly CEUZ01 (sample SAMEA2622822, study PRJEB7988) | marine metagenome | biome: marine biome (ENVO:00000447); feature: surface water layer (ENVO:00002042); material: "saline water (ENVO:00002010), including plankton (ENVO:xxxxxxxx)" | depth 5 m
CGGCTAAGAGAATAATATTTGTCGTTGATTCAAAGCCGTCCATCTCAACAAGCAATGCGTTCAGGGTCTGTTCACGTTCATCATGTCCACCTCCAAGGCCCGCTCCACGATGGCGACCAACTGCGTCTATCTCATCGATGAAAATAATTGATGGAGCATTTTTCTTTCCTTGCTCGAAAAGGTCTCTGACACGGGAAGCACCTACTCCAACAAACATTTCTACAAAATCGGCGCCACTAAGGCTAAAGAAAGGAACACCCGCTTCGCCAGCAACTGCTCTCGCAAGGAGTGTCTTGCCGGTTCCCGGAGGACCCAGAAGAAGCACACCCTTGGGAATTCGGCCGCCAAGCTTCTGATATTGATCGGGATTCTTCAGGAAGGTAATGATTTCACTCAATTCCTGTTTGGCTTCCTCACATCCAGCAACTTGGTTAAAATTGATCTTGGGCTTGTCCTCCACCCAGAGCCGCGCACGGCTTCTGCCGAAATTAAAAAGGCTGTTGCCACCGACGCCACCTTGCATTCTGCGCATAATAAATATCCAGAACCCGATCAGCAGCAGCCAAGGCGCCATACTCAGCAGGTAGCTGAACCAGTCAACTTTCTCCTCCTTAAAGCTGTAACGGACGGCATTCCTGTCCCATTCCGCCAGGACCGATTCATTAACATAAGGTAGAGTGACAACAAAATTTGTGTATTCGCCGACCTTCTGGCCCTCACGGGTGACCTCTTGAGGTTCCTTCAATTTCCCATGAAATTCCATCTCCACCACCTCAGCCTCAAGTATTGCGCCGTCAGTTAGAAACTGCTGATATTCAAAGAACTGGATCTCAACCTCATTTCGGCTGCCAGCTGTAAAGAGATTAGATAAGAAAATTGCAGAAACCAGAATTACCACCCAGACGAGGGAGGTTTTTCCAGCCTGTCTCCACTGAAACTGGTTCTGTCCTTCACCACTGGGCTTTTTCTGTGGCTGAGGCTTTTGTGCTTTATTCTTTTTTTCGTCTGTCATGCTAAATCATCCTGATGATCTAACACATGGATTGCTTTAAGGTTCCGCATCTTTTGATTATGATCGAGTCCATATCCAACCACATAGTCTGGAGGGATTTCGAAACCGACATAGTCCAGCTCGAAATTTAGTTGGGCAACCTCTTTTTTGAAAAGTAAAGTTGCCACCGCCACCGAGGAGGGGGCCGACTCATTTATCCGGTGGACTAAAAAATTGATAGTCAGACCCGAATCAATGATATCTTCAACAATAACAACATCCCTCCCTGTTATTTCGGTAGAGATGTCTTTTGCAAGGTGGACCGTACCGGTTGACTTGTGCCCGTCGTAGCTCTGCACCTTCATAAAATCAACTTCCAAATCGATCCCTAATTCCCTCACAAGGTCGGCAAGAAAAATAAAGCTTCCGTTTAGAATCCCCACAAAAATGGGTGTCTTGTCCGCATAATCTTTGGTGATCTGTTCGGCAATTTCCCGTACTTTTTTTTCTATGTCTTTTTCCGAAATTATCTGTTTCATTCCGAAAACTTATACCAGATAAGTCTTTTAATTAATGAAGTTTCTGGCGTTATTTTAAAGCGTTCATCTAATCTTCGTCCACAGAGCCAGACAATCTCATCACGGCACGTAAGCACATACTGTAACTCTTTTTCAAATCTGTTTACCCGTTGATCAATCAGGATATCGCTCACTTTCTTCCGCCCGCTGAGACCGAGAGGAACCATCCAGTCGCCGTCACGCCACTTACGCAAGTTGAGAGATTCTCCCAACAGAGAACCGTCAACCAGTTCAGTTGAAAGGTCATCTGAGAAGCAAGGAGGAGAATCCGCTTGCTCCATTGAAAAGCGATAGGCACCCACTTCAATTTTTCGCGCCGATGTCGACTTAATCCGAATGGAGCCGGAAATATTATCGAAGCCATCTTGTTTGAGGAAAAATTGATGACGATCTTTCAAAAGCCTGTAACCGTTTGGAAGATTGATGATGTCTCCCACAGATGCCGATTGAAGAAAATTGTCAAGCCTGTCCCAGACCGCTCCTCTCCACAATGCGTTGTCTCCCTCCGCCATCGATCTGATCAATTCTTTTTTCACCAATGGGGGTGTCTCCCCCATATGTTTTTCATCGATCTGGAAGTAGCCGTCTGGAGTCAGAGAAACCGTTTTTGCATAGAGAGCACTCACTTCACGATTAAGCAAATCTGAAATCTCATGGAGACTTGAGAGAGTTCTTGTGACCGTCCGGGCAAAACTGGGGTTGAGCTTCTCGATTGTCGGAATAACTTCCTTCCGGATTCTATTTCTGTCGAAATTCAGATTACTGTTCGACGAATCGACTCTGTAACGAAGTCGATTCTCCTCTGCATAATCCAGCAGTTCTTTTTTTCTGAAACGGAGTAAAGGGCGAATAATCTTTCCACTCTTCTTCTGAATTCCGCGCAAACCACGATAGCCGCTGCCCTCAATGAACCTCATCAAAACCGTTTCCGCCTGATCATCGGTGTGATGGCCCGTAGCTATCAAGTCGCACTTCAGTTCCCGGCGGGTATTTTCCAAAAAACTGTATCGTGCTTTTCGAGCCCGTGCCTCAAAGTTTCCTCCCGAAGGAGAATCCCACTTCCCCGATGTGAAACGTAGATCACTCCCTTCCGCCAGCTTCTTGACCAATGCTTCATCTTCGTCAGACTCTTCGCCCCTCAGGTTGTGGTTAAAATGAGCAATTTTAAGAGTGAGATCAAATTCTTCCATGACAGCACAGAACAGATGCGTCATCACCACAGAGTCAACGCCTCCTGAAACAGCCAGGAGTATACAAGATCCTTCGGGAACAAGACACTCTTGTTTCAGATAATCTGTTAACATTTTTCCCATTTGCGCTTTAGACATCGTGTTGATCACTCAGCAGATTTTCTCTACCACTCCAATATACACCTCAAGCATCAGATTGACCAGAAGCGAGGAAGCAGGACTACTTTGTTACACTTCAGAGAAAAACAGGTGACCGAGTGACTGGATTCTCTCATCGTAGGAGTCCGGATACATGAAATAAGTCGCTCCGGCAATGGAGCTGAGGAGCGAGTTGCCATCCTGAGGTGTGAAGCAATAGCCCACCACTTCATTGTCGTTGTGTACAGCAAGCGTTGGGACTGCCACCACCGTCTGGTTCAAAATTCTACCAAAATGACCGTGATCTCTCCCGAATGAAAATACAGAACTCGAACTTGTTTTCTCCGTAAGAGCAATCAGTGGATTCCTGTCCAGTCGTTCTATTACCTGTTCCATGGTCACCGTCTCGTTCAGTTTCAGGTTAAACCAGATAACATGCATATACTGGGAATTTGTTTTCATGGCGGATGAAAACAGGTTCGGTTCCTTGTCGATAGTCTGGAAAAGCTCATATGCATCTCTGGCATGGTGAGTAACAAAGCCTTCCGTGCCGTGTTGCCCAACTTCAGGCGCCGGAACAAAAGAACTCGTCTGACTGATATCAGACGATCGCCTGATACAGACAAACCGGCCTTCTGAAAGTGTTTCCTTCTCCGCATTCATAGTAATGGACTTTGTCAAGGCGGCGATATTGTGTGTATTGCAAGATACTACCTGCACAAAATGATCATCTGATGAAGTCAATGCAGAATCGTTTATTCCCCGCGCGTACTTCAGTCACAAACCTTGTTCGCTCCCCTGCGCAAGGAAACCCCGATCGTTGTCAATAAACCGTTCGTAGTACTTATGTTTGTTCTGATGGCCGATTCCTTTAGGTGTGCAGTCGATGACAACAGCGGCACGCTCGATCGCCTCTTCGGCGGCAAATGATGGTTCAAGCCCGATATCCTTGAATCCAGTTTTTCCTCATAGACAGCAAGTTTCGCACCACGGTTCATGAGATCCCTCACCTTCGCCCGCTCATAAGAAAGGGGGAGAATTCTTGTGGAAAGAGACCTCGTTAACACCAAGCGGTTCCTTGTAATCGGACAGGAGACCTATTAGCGGTTCTCCAATGGTTCCCGTCCCAACGACATGTACAACTTTTTCAGACATAATTCCTTGCTTCTCTTAGTCCTCTGAGCTTAATCGCCGATATTCATCCAAAAGTTCTTTCTCTCTGCGATAAATTGAATATATCCATCCAAATAGGACTGCGAAAATCACCAAGAATGCAGACAAGAAATAGGCGAAGTATTTATATGTCATCCCTCATCCTTGACATTTGTGATTGGAGCTTAAGGAGATGGAGTCGATTTCGAAGGAGATGAACGAACAGTAACGTGAAGGTAATCAGAGAGAGGATAAATGTCCAGTAGACGTCCGCTGGCTGCTGGCTCATGCCGGGCTGAGGATGAAGCTGTGCTTCAGCGCTCCAAAACTTCACTGACACATAGATGATAGGAACGTTCACAAATGCCGCAATTCCAATGACCGCTGAGACTCTCCGTGTTCGCTCACCGATCTCACCGAATTGCCGAAGGAGAAAATAGCCGATATAGATTAGGAACATGATGAGTACGGTGGTTAGACGAGGTTCCCAGCTCCAGGGTTCACCCCAGATAGGCTTTGCCCAGATCGGGCCGGTGATGAGCACGAGGGCACAAAAGAGTGTTCCTAGTTCGGCGCTGGCGAGCCCGAGATGATCCCACTTCTCATTCTGTGTGAAAAGATAGAAACCTCCCGACACCGCCACCGCGAGAAAAGCGATTCCGGCCGTCCACGCCGATGGCACATGATAGTAGAAAATCTTCTGTGCCATCTGCTGATCGGGATCGATTCTTGTAACAGCAAGAACAAGATATAGTACAACCAGCCACAAGACCGAAATAGCGATGGCCATTATCCTGTTACCGGCCTTTGAATAAAACGACTCCATCATTCCTCGCATACGTGGTCATAGATTAGGTAACCGACAAGCCCAAAAACAATGATGAAGCTCACAATCAACTGGAGCCAAAGTTTCCACTGACTGAAAGGCTGGCTTTCCATGACAGCAGCGGTGCTCTTGACAGCGCTGATCATCAACGGTGTCACCATGGGAAAAAGAAGGAGCGGCAACAGGAACTCATTAACTCTGGCCCTCATAACAGCTCCAGAGAGAAGACTCCCAGCACTGCTGATCCCCAAGTCTACCAGAATCAAGAGACCGATGAACGCACCCGGCATCGAGGGGAACGGCAGTTGAAGAAAAAGGAAAAAGAGCGGTAACAGAATCACTTGAGAGATTAGAAGCATCAGGAAGTTTCCGAACCATTTGCTCAGGAAAAGAGTGCTTCGGTCCACCGGTGCCGACAGGGTGAGTGAAAAGGCGTCGAATTCTTTCTCGAGGCTATGGGAGCGATGCAGTGCCAGCACGCTGACAAAGAGAACAACAGTCCAGAGCAGCCCGGGAGCAAACTGCCTGAGAATCTCTGGAGAAGGTCTGAATGAGAATGCGTAGAGCAGTACCACGGCGGCGCCAAAGGTGATCATTGAAACAAGGATTTCCCTGCTTCGCATTTCCAGAAGGATTTCTTTGCGTAAGAGTACCCTTAGCATCATACAGCCGTTACCAAATCGGAGTGATGTGGAGCTGACATTCCGCCTTCTCTCGATTTGATCTTTCCCTCTTCAAGAACATACATTCTGTCTACATGAGCCGAAATCCACGCATTATCGTGTGAGATGATAAGGAGCGATCTCCCTTCCTTCCGCCAGGAGGCGATCAGCGCCGAAAGGAGTTCCATCCCATCGCTGTCAAGCCCTGTGGTTGGTTCATCCATCAGTAGCAAACTCCACTGTAGCATGAGCGCCTTTGCCAGCAACAATCTTTGCAGCATACCCCGCGAGTAATTTCGAATCGGCCCTTTCCGGAATGAATCCAAACCCACTTCCTCAAGCTTTTCAGCGATCAATGCCGAAGACCTTTCCACACCGTAGAGATCTGCCAAATAGTGCAGGTTTTCCGAAGCTGATAGGGCCGGGTAGAAACCCGGCTCATGCCCGAGATACAGCAGGGAGCGTCTGAGTGTCACATCGGAGCCAAGCAACGACTGACCATCCCAATCGATGGAGCCGCCGTCACAAAAGAGGATTCGTGAAACTATGCGAAGTAGTGTCGATTTCCCCGAGCCGTTCTTGCCAACTAGTCCGACCGACTCGCTATGACCAACACGCATGGAGGCGCCGTTAAGCACGGCCGCAGCGCCAAAGCGCTTACTTACATTTTCAATAGAAAGCACTAATCACCGGCCGGGTCGGTACCCATCGAATCAAGCTGGTCCATTATGTTCGATGCTTCCTGCTTCAGTTCAATCCTGTTTCGCTGAAAGTCAGCGGGTGACACGGTCCCCATTTCATGCTCCAGTTCCAGTTCCTTGATCTGTTCAAGGATAGATTGTTTCCTCAACTCGAGGGCGCTTCTGTCCGTTGGAGATACATCTCCACCTTCTTCCCGGGAAGAAAATAGCGGCTGGACTGTGAAGCCCATCACAAGAGCAAAAGTGATGCCGATCATTAATACGGCGAACATTCTAAACCTCTGTTCCTCTCCGGCGGTCGGGCCAGAGGGCAATAACAGTCCCGAAAAGGAGGACATAGCCGCCGAGCCAGACAAACCTCACAAGGCGATTGACCATGATCTTAATGGTGAGAAGTTCACTCTCCAGATCAATTCCACCGAAGACGGAGTAGACATCCTCCCGCCACGTCGAATGAAGAGACAGTTCGCTGTGAGGCTGGCGGCGGTCGGGATTCGGATTCCTGTGAAAATAAATCCTTTTTTCCGGATGAAGGGAAGTCACCTTCTCTCCTTCTTTGGTTACATCCAGCGTGGCAATCCACGTATAGTGATTTGGCCTCTCCTCCTCGTCCAGGGCTGAAAGCGTGATGCCATACCCTGCAATGCGTACCTCATCACCAACAGACATGACCCACTCACGGTCCTCGTCAAAAGCTTTCCCTATGAAACCGACAAACATCAGTACAATGCCGATATGCACAATATAACCGCCGTAGCGGGACCTGTTCTTGGAGATCATTTTGAGGAGGGCTTGCAATATATTCTCATCAAACTTTCGCCGCCGAACGGTAATCCCCCGCCAAAACTCCATTGCAATTGTTGATGTTACAAAGGCCGTGAGTCCGGCAGTGACCACGGGATAGATGGATCGCATACCACCAATCATCGCCAATGCGGCCGTAGTCAAACCTGCCAATACAGGAATTGAAAAATTTCGCGTGAGGCTCTCCTTGGAAGTCCTGCGCCATGCAAGAAGAGGACCGATTCCCGCCAGCGTTAGAAGAAGAAGTCCAATCGGGATTGTGATCTGATTAAAGAAAGGTGCCCCGACGGTGATCTGCGTTCCGGTCACCGCCTCAGAAATAACCGGAAACATGGTCCCCCAGAGAACGGCGAAACAGATGCTGACAAAAACGACATTGTTAAACAGAAAGCCGCTTTCTCTGGAAACAAAGGACTCCATCCGCTTTTCAGTCTTCAGGTCATCGAGCCTTGATAAAAGCAGATAAGTTGATACTACAAGAATGAGCAGTACAAAGCTAAGAAACATCGGCCCAAGCGATGATTGTGTGAATGAATGAACAGATGAAACAATACCGCTTCTTGTGAGGAATGTGCCAAAAATGCAGAGCAAAAAAGTGACGAGAATCAGAATCATGTTCCAGACGCGAAGCATATTCTTTTTTTCTTGAATAATGATACTGTGAATAAAGGCAGTTCCTGTAAGCCACGGCATCAATGAAGCATTCTCCACAGGATCCCATGCCCAGTAGCCCCCCCAGCCAAGTTCATTGTATGCCCACCAGCCTCCCAGCAAGATGCCGATACCCAGCGTCAGCCACGTAAATAGGGTCCATCTTCGAATGCTCCTGACCCAAACCGCATCAAGCTGTCTCGAAAAAAGTGCCGCAATAGCAAAAGCGAAGGGAACCGAAAAACCGACATAACCGAGATAAAGCATGGGTGGATGAATAGCCATGGTGGGATTCTGAAGAAGGGGATTAAGTCCAAGGCCGTCTCTCACAACGAAATCAGTATCTACCGGTGCGAATGGATTGGCGACAAAGTTGACCATCAGCAGAAAAAACATCTGTATCACAGAGAGAGTCATGATGACGTAAGGCATGAGCCGCTTGTGCCTGTTTCTATTCTGAACGAGGACCACCGCCACATAACCGCAGAGAACGAAAAGCCAGAAAAGCAGAGAACCTGACTGGCCCGCCCAGAGCGCGGAAAACTTGTAGATGGTCGGTGTGCCAATGGAGGTGTATTTTGCGACATAATCGATGTCAAAATCGCTTTTGAGCAGACCTGCGAGAAGGGCGATTGTTGCCAACGCAACGAGGAAGCAGACGCTAAGGCACATTCTTTCTGCAACAAAGAAAAGCCTTTTATCTCCCATTCGGACATACAAGCTGATCAGAACGACCGTAAGGAAGCAGAGACCGAGGCTAAGGCTGAGTAGTGCTGCGCCGTATGTCGGCATACTGAAAAACCCTCAGGAAGATTAAAAAATCAAATGGAGGTGTCAGCCTTTCGGAGATCACCCTCGTATCTGGAAGCACATTTTGTCATGAGATTATCAGCGTAGAAGCGTTCTCCATCGAAGATACCTTCTACGATTACCTCAGAACCGTCTTTAAACATATCGGGGACTATCTTGTGATAACTGACTGGTAGTTGCTGATCCTCTTGAAAAAGAATAAATGAAAGTGCCAATGGATCAGCATCGCTTCTTGCGATGGAGCCTTCCTTAACGTTACCACCGAGCCGGAACCGCTTGCCCGGTTTATTCATCTCTTTCGCAGTCAAATCCTGAATAGTGATATAGGGAAGTTCATTCCCTTCGAAACCTAGTCCGACCCATACCATCATCAGCAGTGCGACGGCGATTATTACTGAGGCAAATTTCTTGTTCATCTCTAGACTTTGCTATAAAACAGGCGTTTCCTGCCATTCTCCAAAAACTGCTTTCATTGCATCTACAATCTCCCCCATTGTCGCTCCAGCTTTTGCCGCGGTGACAATGGGTGGAACAAGATTTCGGTCATCTCTTGAAGCATTTTCCACATCCTTGAGGCTCTTTTCAACGGTGCCGGAATCACGGTTCAGCCGTAGTTCCTCCAGCGCTTTAACCTGATTTTTTTCCGCTTTCAGTCCTATTTCAAGAATCGGGATTTCTATCTCTTCATCTTCTTTGGTGTACTCGTTCACTCCCACTACAATTCGATCCTTGCTGTTGACATCTTTTTCGAACTCAAACGACGCACGAGCGATCTCACGCTGAAAAAAGCCTTTTTCCAGCGCAGGAATGACGCCGCCCATTTTTTCTACTTTTTCAAAGTATGCTTCAGCCTCGTTTTCAAGGTCATCAGTGAGGGACTCGATATACCAAGAACCGCCCAGAGGATCGACCACGTCGGTCACACCTGTTTCGTAAGCAATGAGCTGTTGAGTCCGCAAGGCAATCTCAGCGGCTTTCTGAGACGGCAGTGCAAGAGTTTCATCCATAGAATTTGTGTGAAGTGACTGGGTCCCTCCCAATACTCCAGCAAGAGCCTGAAACGCTGTTCGTGCAATATTGTTTTCCGGCTGTTGGGCTGTCAGTGAACACCCCGCTGTCTGTGTGTGAAATCGCAGTTTCCACGACCTTGGATCTTTCGCGCCAAACCGCTCCTTCATATGCTTGGCCCAGATGCGCCGCGCCGCCCTGAATTTAGCAATCTCCTCGAGAAAGTTGAGATGGGAATTGAAAAAAAATGAAAGGCGGGGAGCAAACTTGTCAATATCGATTCCTCGCTCTAGAGCGTGCTCAACATAACAGAAGCCATCGAGAAGAGTAAATGCGAGTTCTTGTGCTGCTGTGGAACCAGCTTCCCGAATGTGATAGCCGCTGACCGAAACAGTGTTGAATTTTGGCATTTCTTCCGTGCAAAACTCGATGATATCGGTGACGATCCGCATGTGTTCCCTCGGAGGGAAAATCCACTCTTTCTGAGCGATAAATTCTTTGAGAATGTCGTTCTGCAGTGTTCCCCGAAGGTTCTTGAGAGAAACACCCTGCTTTTCCGCCACAGCAATGTAGAAAGCCAGCAGTATAATGGACGGCCCATTGATGGTCTGGGAGACGCTTACTTCGCCGAGATCAATACCGTCAAACAGTGTGGTCATGTCCTTGAGGGAAGAAACAGAAACGCCACACCGCCCCACTTCTCCCTCGGAAAAAGGATGATCCGCGTCGTACCCCATGAGAGTCGGCATATCGTAGGCGACAGAGAGCCCCATCTGTCCCTCTTTCATAAGAAAATGATATCGTTGATTTGTCTCCTCCGGCGTCCCAAATCCAGAAAACTGGCGCATGGTCCACAGTTTGCCACGATACATGTCAGCGTGAATGCCTCTGGTGTAGGGGTACTGCCCCGGAAAGCCTATCTTTTCAACAAAGTCATCTGTCGGGTCATTGGGATAGTAAAGAAAACGGTCGTCTCCATTTTCGTCCCGGAAAGGCTCAGTCATAGTGGAAGCCTCTTTTTCCCACGCTTTCTTTAAGCGCGCGAAAGAGTCTTTATCTTTTTGGCCGTTAGATGTCATGCTCTTTCAGTTTGGTGCTGTCCTCGCTTTACAGTTTGAATCCCTTCGTAAATCATCCATCCTATCAGAAGGATTAGAAACATATTTAACCCGAAAAGAAGCCGGTTAGTACTAGCAAAATCTATTGTCTTCAGTACAAGTGATACAAGTGTTGCGGCCATCACAAATATCATTGGGATCAGCACTGGTAGAATCGACCGTTTCCGCTGCCAGAAATAGAGCGTAATTACCATCAGAGTCAGTCCCGCCAGCATCTGGTTACTGGCACCGAAGATGGGCCAGAGAACCCATCCCGCCTGTTTCGCGGACCCGGTGGAAGGATCGGTGACGTTCCAAATCGTCAGCGCCAGCGCCGGAAGAACGGCCACAAGCGTGGCGAAATATCTGTTCTGAAGAGGTTTGATTTTCACCGCGCTGCCAACTTCGGACAGAACGAACCGCTGTATCCGCGTGGCTGTATCGAGCGTAGTCGCAGCAAAAGAGATGACAAGTACTGCCATGAGTGTCTGAGCCAGTTCAGCCGGCACGCCCAATTCCTGAATGAGGGCACCGCCGCCGAGAACAAACGCTGCCGCCTTGTTGCCGCTAGCATGCGCCCAACTGTCGTAGTAGACCGCCCAGGAGAGGTCTGCTATCGCACCCTGTGAGGGGAGGTTACATGCCGCTACGAGAGATATCCCGGCCACCGCCGCGATCATGGAAGCAAGAGCAAGTGTCCCCTCTCCCAACATACCGCCGTAACCGATCAGCCGTGTATCTTTCACGCTGTTCACCTGTTTGGCGGTTGTCCCTGAAGCGACGAGTCCATGGAAACCGCTGATGGCGCCGCAAGCTATGGTTACGAATAAGAGTGGAATCATGGGCGGCGCGCCGTGATCCACCGCCATCCTAACGGCGGGAGCCTCAACGAGAGGCCTCACATAGAAAATACCAGCGTAGAGTAGACCCAATCCCACCAGTAGCTGGTGACTGTTAATGTAGTCCCGCGGTTGCAGGAGAAACCAGACAGGGAGAAGACTTGCTACAGCGGAATAGATAAATAGTATGATAACCCAGGTGGTGGAAGCGTCCGCCCGGGACATGCCCATCTCTTCAAAGCTGAATGGAATTTTGGTGCCGACCCAGATGAACGTATAAAGCAGGGCCAGCGCCACAAGAGAAGGTATCAGAGCTCCCGTCCCTTTCTTATAAATCAGCCATCCGACCGTTATGGCCAGCACAATCTGTATGTTGATGGGGACCACCGTGCTTGGGACGCTGACGAACAGGTCAGCGATAGCCATGGCGAAGACAGCAAGGACAAGCCAGACAAGCATCAGCACGAAAAGGAGAAACATAATTCTTGCGTTCCCACTCATAATCTTACTACTAACATCGGCGATACTTCGCCCTTTCTCGCGGACACTAACCACCAGGGCGCCGAAGTCATGAGCCGCTCCCATAAATACTGACCCGATAATTATCCAGAGGCAAGCGGGTAGCCAGCCCCAGTAAGCGGCCACGCACGGTCCAATAATCGGCGCCGCTCCTGCGATAGATGTAAAGTGATGCCCGAAAAGGATGTGTCGCTTCGTGGGAACGAAATCGAGACCGTCCTCAAATTCGTGTGAGGGAGTCTTCAGATCTGGGTTGGTCTTATAGAGACCATCATTCAGCCACGCCGAATAGAACCTGAAGCCGGCGTAGAAAACGACAAGGCCGATGACGGCTAAAATTGCGGCATTCATTGCTTCCTGGAGTTAGCGGACGCCCACCCCGGACAGAGCCAGACGGGAAAGGCTTTCGGCGATCTTATCAGAAGTCAAACCTAGCTCTTTAAGCAGACGAGTGCGTTCGCCGTGTTCCACGAATTGGTCCGGAATCCCGAGCCTCTCCACACTTCCGTCAAAACCTCTATCGGTCAACGCCGTCAGCACAGCGGTTCCAAATCCGCCTTCCAGTGACCCTTCTTCAATGGTTACCACAGTAGAGAACTGATCCTTGATCTCATCCAGCATCTCCTCATCCAGAGGCTTAACAAAACGAGCATTGACTATTTTCGGCGCGAGACCATTGAGGTCCGGATGTTCCGAAGCTAACAAAACTTCCTGCACCATGCTCCCCACAGCGAGAACCGCTACATCACTCCCTTCCTTAACCACTTCCCAGCTACCCACTTTCAATTGTCGGGGCGCCTTTGCATTATCAAATAATATGGAGGATGTTTTAGGATACCTCACCGCGAAGGGTCCCTTCCATCCGTTCAGTCCTGTGTACATGAGGTCTCTCAGCTCATTGCCATCTTTGGGCGCTGCGATCACCATCCTTGGTATCGAGCGCAAGAAGGATAAATCGAACACACCGTGGTGAGTCGGTCCGTCTGGGCCAACCACACCGCCGCGATCAAGGCAAAAGAGGACTGGAAGCTCCTGCAATGCAACGTCGTGAAGGATCATGTCGTAACTCCGCTGGAGGAAGGTCGAATAGATGGCAACGATGGGTTTCAATCCGGATGCGGATAAACCGGCAGCAAATGTGACAGCGTGACCTTCAGCAATCCCGCTGTCAAAAAACCGATCAGGAAATTTTTTGGCGAATGGGACGAGTCCCGTCCCTTCGCGCATGGCGGCGACGACAGCCACCACATCCTTGTCATCTTCCGCAAGCTGGCACGCAATGGTGCCGAATGTTTCACTGTAACCCGGCGCAGGTGGCGTTAATTGCTGTCCATTGCTGTTTCCCGAAAGGGAGTAGTACTTGAGCGGATCGGCTTCGGCCTTTTCTTTTCCGATCCCTTTCCTCGTCAGGACATGAACGACCGCGGGATATTTCGCTTTCTTGAGGTTTTTGAATGTTTCAAGCATCTCATCCATATTGTGTCCGTCAATAGGGCCGATGTAGCGGATACCGAGCTCTTCGAATATCATTCCTGGGACAAGAAAATGTTTAAGACCTTCCTGGATTGAATGGGCCATTCTGCGAACGACGGTTTTTGATACTCCCGGGAGAACAGCTGTCAATTCCCAGATCTTGTCTCTCACTCTGTTGTAGAGAGGGTTTGTCACAACCTTCGTGAGATAACGAGACAGCGCTCCCACTGTGGGCGAAATAGACATCCGGTTGTCATTGAGAACAACAAGGAACTGGCTCGGCAGAACACCAGCGTTGTTTAGTCCTTCATATGCAAGACCGCCCGTCATGGCGCCGTCTCCAATAATTGCCACAACTTTATGCTTTTCTTTCTTCAGGTCCCGGGCCCGCGCCATTCCCACAGCTGCCGAGACAGAGGTACTGGCATGGCCTGCGCCAAAGACATCAAACTCACTCTCGTCCCGCTTGCAGAATCCGCTGACGCCGTTATCCTGCCGAAGAGTATCAAAGTTATCCCGACGACCGGTGAGTATCTTGTGAGCGTAACACTGGTGACCAACGTCCCAGACAAGCAGGTCACGGGGCGTATCGAATACCTTGTGGAGCGCCACCGTCAGATCAACCACTCCCAGAGGTGACGAGAAATGCCCCCCCTTCTCCTCAACAACATTGATAATGTGTTGACTGACCTCGTTCGACAGTCGCCCTAGTTCATCCCGATTGAGGCGGCGCAGATCGGAAGGGGAGTCGACCTGATTGAGAATCTTCATCTCCTCAGGCAATGGACATCTCCCTTTTCAGCGTTAAAAAGTAGCTGTGGATTCTGGTCTCGCTGGTCAGTTCAGGATGAAACGCCGCCGCCAGATGATGGCCCTGTCGGACCAGAACCGGTTCATCATCGATGGAAGCAAGTACCTCCACCCCATCGCCAAGTTCAGCAATCCTTGGCGCTCGAATAAAAACACAGCGCATGGTAAACGATTCTCCATCAGTTCTAACGTCCAATTCATTCACAAAGGAGTCAACCTGCCGACCGTAGGCATTTCTGTCCACGGTAATATCAATGAGATTAAGGGTTTTTACCCTATCATCCTCAACATGAGTAGCCATCAAGATCATCCCGGCGCAGGTCCCAAAAATCGGATTCTCTTCCGCAAACTGGATAATGGCATCGTAAAGGTCATTTTCCTCAATAAGTTTGGTCATGGTTGTCGATTCACCGCCGGGAATAATGAGTCCCTCGCACTTGTCGAGGTCATTACGACTGCGGACGTCTATAGATTGAATATCCAACCGCTGGAGAACGGCGGCATGCTTTGCATACGCCCCCTGTAATCCGAGGACGCCGACCCTTTTCACTACCAGCCGCGCTCCTGCATCCGCTGATCTTCAGGAATCTCGGCCATATCAAGTCCTTTCATAGCGGTCTGAAGTCCATAAGAAACTTCCGCAAGCTTGGCGGGATCATCGAAATGGGTAATTGCAGAAACGATCGCCTTTGCTCTTGCCGGGGGATCCTCAGATTTGAAGATGCCCGATCCGACAAATACAGTCTCAGCACCTAGCTGCATCATAAGT